>Ga0070681_10000020_pt1 | contig 123918 bp, 120 predicted proteins | sample KBSC83BmetaG_FD_65650 | JGI IMG/M metagenome (GOLD analysis project Ga0070681, IMG submission 65650) | Corn rhizosphere microbial communities from Kellogg Biological Station, Michigan, USA - KBS C8-3B metaG | ecosystem: Host-associated > Plants > Roots > Rhizosphere | place: USA: Michigan...
ACGGCACGATCACCACCAGTAACGGGCTCTGCCTCGACGTTGTCGGTGGCGCCACCGGCAACGGGACCCCCGTGCAGATCATGACCTGCAATGGCACCGCCGCCCAACAATGGGCCGGGCACATTTTGCCATCGCCGTCGCCATCGCCGTCGCCATCGTCCTCACCGTCGGCCACGCGTACTCCGTCTCCGTCACCATCTCCGTCCGTGACTCCAACGCGGACTAGCTCGCCGTCCGCCTCACCGACGCTCCTTCCGACGTCTCCTTCTCCGTCCACATCTGCCCCGCCGACAAGTAGCGCCTCGGCAGTACCGACAACGCCCAGCGTTACTCCAACTCCAAGTGCGCCCCCCGGTGGCGTGTCAGGCAGCGGCAGCGGAAGCGGTCTCGCGGCACCGCAGAAACCCTCCGGATTCACCGCAGTCATTCGCCGGTTAGTCGTCACATTGAGCTGGCGACAGTCAGCCGCTGGGGGCAAGCCTTCGCGTTACTTGCTTCAGTGGGCCACTTGTAACTTCACCAGCGACTGCCAACGCCATGCGCTCTGGACAAGCAAACTTGCTATTTCCCTTGACAACCTGCGTGGAGGCCACCGCTACTACTTCCGGGTTGCGGCTTACAACGCAAGTGGTCGCAGTGGCTTCACGCGCGTACTGTCCGCGTTGCCGCATCGGTGATAGGCGTTGACGCTGGTCATCCAGGTACCAATCCAAAGGACGTTCGCCGCCACCCGCACCGGCACGATCTTGATCAAGACCCTCAGCAGCGGCATCACTCGCATCGACGGCCTCGCCGTGAGCAGTGCCTGACCGACCTACCAGTATCTCAGCCCAGCATCATCCAGATCGAGCACCAACCAGTTGCCCATGCGGCTCGGGTATGCGACGGGTCGAGCCCCCGGGGACACCGTTCAAAACTCGCGTTCGAAATCAAGGTCTCAGGTAGCGCGATCCCGACGAGTTCCGCGACTCAGTAAACGTGTTATCGATCGCCATGACGACGACGGAATGCCGGACGGGAGCCTGCGTTCTTCTACGTCGACAGCGACGCACAGCCGCGGTGTGTAATGACGCATACGTGACGAGCCGACGTCGCCCGGCCCCTCGTAGACCCGCCCACGGCGACGCCCCCGTCCGCTTGCGCTCCCTACCAATAGATCTGAATGGCGAGAGTTTGCAGCGCGCGGCGAGGCGCTGCTCGCCGTGCAGGCTGGCGGATGCATAGCGTCCATGGCTCGCCGCCCGCGAGGACGGCCATGATCGGCTGAGGGCAGCGTGCGTCAGGGTGCCGCCCGATCGCTCGCAGCGTTCGCCGGTCGGTGCGGGACAGGTCAGCGCCACCACCGGGATGTGTGTGCCAGTCGCCGAGGTAGGTGATGCGGCGGTCGGCGGACGCGTATCGGCGAGCGAGTTCCGCTGCTTGCCAATCCGCGTCGGGGGTGAAGCCCGTTCGTCGGTGGTCGGCGTGAGGCCCAGGGCCAATGACGTCAGTGATGACGATCTCGATCGGGCTGTGTCGGTAACCGAGGAGCAGACCGCCCGTCTCGTACGGCGCGTGGCGGTCTGCCTGCTCGAGCAGATCCGTGTGGACCTCGGTCTTGAGCCAGGCCACACCCCGGCTCAGTGGCACGGGCACTCGGGGTGCCTCGTGAGCTCGTGGCCGGTCCAGGTCGGCAGTGTCGGTATGCCGTCGGGGTCCCGAAGGCTGAGGACGGCAACCTCGTGTGGTGGCGCTGGGTAGCGTCCTTCGGTGTCGGCGAGGAGCGCGGCGGCGACGACGCGGACGGCGTGCAGCGCGACGTGGTCGAGGTCGAAGCCCGTGCCGGTGAAAGTAGGGGTGGAGCACCCGGGCGGCTGGATGAACTCGCTAGGTGCGGCGGGCGGAATCGGGATGGTGCCGTCGGTCATGTGCTGAAGGAGGCAGATCCAGCAGCCTTCGGCGCCCGGGCGGATGAGAGTGACCATGCCGCCCCAGCCGCCGTTGGTCGCGGTGACGCATACGTAGGGCAGGCTGCGTCGTCGCGCCTCGTCGGCGAGCAGGTGCTGGATTCCGATCTCGGCGGTGGCGTCGATGACCAGTTGCGCGTCCGCGAGCGCGTTGTCGAGCGCTTCGCCTTCGCTCATGCCCGCGTTCTCACCGCGGATCATGCCGATCGCGAGCGGATTGAACGCCGAAGCGACGTACGGCGACTGGTCGACGACGGTAGCGGATACCGCAGTTGCCTTGAGGCGGCCGGACTGGAGAAAGGGCGCCGCGTGGCGGACCTTGTTGCCCGGGTCGAGTGCGTCGCGGTCGATGGTCACGAGCGCGCCGATGCCGGCACGTCCGAGTTGTGTGGCGATGGTGCTGCCCAGTGCGCCTGCTCCCACGAGCGCCGCCCGCCGTTCCGCGAGACCGACGAGTTCCGGCGCGCGGGCGGCGAGGTCGGTCGGCCCGGCATATCCAGCACGGACGAGCCAGTGCTTCCCCGGCGTCGTCTTGTTGCCCGCGGCCACGCCTCGTCTTTTCGACGGCTTGACCTGCAAGGCGATGCCGGGCTGGCGCACAACGAACACCCAGCCGTCGCCCGACTCCCGCCACGCGACTTCCTCCGGGAACACGACAGCGCGGACCTGGATGGCGGGTGCTCGCGGCGAACCCATCGCTGTCAGCGGCGGCTCAGCGGTGTCTGCTGCGGTGGCCACGTCCCACACGGTGCGGGCCTCGTTGCATGAGACGGGCGCGTCCAGCCGCGACCAGCGGCCGTGTAGATCATTGCCGAAGAACCGGGTTAGGGCCGTCGGAGCGGCTGCGAGGATCGTTCCGTCGTCGGCGCGAATCTCCGTGACGACGCCGAGGGCGTGGGCCTCCGGATCATCGACCGGCGGAAGCGGGCCGCGCAAGCGGAGCGTGAGAGTGCCGCTGGTCGCGGTGGCAGGGAGCTTCCACGCCCCGTCGATCATGACCATTACGTTGGGCACATAGGAGTAGTAGTCGCTGTAGGGCTCGGCCTGTTGCTCCTCCGGGAGAGCGTCGCGTTCCGGCCCAGCTGGCGGGTGGGCCACGCCGGCGGCGACGGCAAGACCGACCTGTTCGGTCAGCAGGCTGGCCAGGGTGTCCTGCGGCCGCCAGTTGGAAGTGGCTCGGCCGATCAGGCACAGAGTCTTAGAGAACGGATGTTGGTGGTGTTCCAGGTCGAGTGTCGGCGCCGCGACCTCCGGCCGGAAGTAGGGATAGAGATCCGGGAAAGTCGCGCACATCTCGACCGGACCTTCGCCGTCGACGGGCACGACGACGCTGACGCGCGCGATGCCGTTCGACTTCGCCGACTCATCGACCACGGGCCGGAACCCGGCCGCCTCGAGCAGAGCGATCTCGTGCTCGAAGCGGCCGGGGAACCGCTCCCACCAGGGCTGTGCCAACACCAGGTCAACCGACCGGCCGGTGCGGTGGTGGAGAGGGGGGTTTGGCGGTCCAGGTGGCGGCCCCGGTGGTGGGGACGGCGGTCCAGGCGGCGTCGGGTTGGGCGGGTGCTCCGGATGGTCCGGGTGCTCCGGGTGGTCGGGTTGATCGTCGTGCGGGGCCAAAGGTTCACCTCCGCGTGCGGCGCGCCGGTCGCGCCGTCCGCCTGAGCATGCCCTCAGGGGCCGACAGTTTCACCCAGTACGACCACCTCTGGCTGGGTGAGATGGAGCGCGCCGCCTCAGGAGCCGTCGGTCATCCGATGCTCGACGACGACGTGTGGCCCCAGCGAGGAGGACGGACGCAGAGCCGCGCACTGTCAGTCGTGTGACAGTTATCCCCCGCCCAGGCCTCAAGATTCGACAGCTGATGCCGCGGAGAACGAGCCGGGGGAGTAGTACAGAAACCGCTGGTCGGTGAATTCCGCCCACCCTTGTACATCTGCGCTGTCGCATGCCGTCTGACGTGGGGTTTCGTTCTCATTGGAGTAGGAGGTACTTACCGATCACCAACGCTCGTCGCAGGTCACGTCCCCGGGAGCGGTGTATGAGCTGAGCTCCATCTACCTCAAGGGCTCGATTGGGTTCAACCCAACGGGTGATCCGCGGACGTCGGTGTCGTCGCCACATGCGCGCGGGTCACGCGCGCGCACGCGCGAAGAGCAGCGCGGGCTTGGCTTCTCGCGAGGCGTGCGCAAGCCACGTGGCCGACTGGCCGAGTTGCCGCTGTCGGGTCCGGGTGTCTTCTTGTCGTACACCGGCTCTACCTTGGCCGCCATGAGCGCCACTTCGCCCGGACCGACCGTGAGCACCCCGCCTGCCTCGCCTGATGGACTGCCGTTGGTCACGGTGGCAGCTGCTGTTCGGAGCCTCGCCAGCCGGGTCGCCAAGCTCCCCGTTATCTGGGTCGAGGGCGAACTTTCCAGCGTCAGTTCGCGAGGCGGCGCGGTCGTGTTCGCCCAGTTGCGCGACCCGGACGAGCAAGTCGCGATGACGCTGAAGATGTGGCAGCGCAGCTACGTTGACTGCTCGCAGCTGTTCGTCGAAGGACGGCGCATTCTGGCGAAGGTCCGTGCCGAGCTGTACGTGCCGAAGGGGACGTTGCAGTTCCACGTCATCGAGGTCCGGGCCGTTGGCCTTGGCGCGCTGCTCGCGGAGATAGCTGCGCGGAAGGCGAAGTACCAGGCGGAAGGCTTATTCGACGCGGCCCGCAAACGCCCGTTGCCGTCGCTACCGGCGCGGATCGGCGTCATCGCCGGCCGTAACTCCGACGCGCTTCGCGACTTCGCCCAGATCACCCAGGCCCGCTGGCCCTCGCGCGAACTAGCCGTTCGCGAAGTACCCGTTCAAGGGCCTGGTGCCCCCGCGGCCATGGCCGATGCGCTGCGGGAACTGGATGCAGACCCCGCAGTTGAAGTCATCGTGATCACGCGTGGGGGTGGGTCACCCGAGGAGCTGATGACGTTCGACGCGGACGTGCTGTGCCGAGCGATCGCCACCTCGCGGACGCCGGTTGTCACGGCGATCGGCCACGAGGCCGACACGCACCTGTGCGACCTGATCGCCGACGTCCGCGCCTCCACGCCGACCGATGCGGCGGCCCGCACCACCCCAGACCAGGCGGCTTGGCTGGCCCGGCTCGACGACGCGGAGCGGCGCCTGGCCGATCGCCTGCGGCGGGCGCTCACGCAGCGGGAACAGCAGTTGTCGTCGTCGGGGTCCACGGTCCGGCGACTTCTCGGCGATGAACTTCGCCGACGGGCCGAGCGGCTCGAGCACCTGGCCGCGAGACCTGTGCTCGCCTCGCCAACCGCACCGCTGACCGTACGCGAGGTTCATCTCGACCGGCTGGGAACGCGGGCAGCGCTAGCGGCGCATGCGGGTCTCCGGCAACGGCAAGTGCACTTCGGCGGACTTGCCGCCAGGCTAGACGCGTCCTCACCGGCGCGTCGGATTGCCGAGCGCGAGCGGCGACTAGACGACCTCGATCGCCGTCTGGTCACAGCGATGCGGACGCAGCTGCGCGGCGCGACTCGCCAACTCGAATCCAGCGAAGCCCGGCTACGTGGGTCCGCGCCGCAACGCCGCGTTGCGGCGCTCGAACAGCGCCTCGTGGAACTTTCGGCCCGGCCACCGCTCGCCGATCCTGAGCGTCTCGTGCGGGGGCGAACCGATCAGCTCGCGGGCCGCGCTGAGCGACTGTCCTCGGCATTGCGGGCGCTCCTGATCGCGATCGAAGCACGCCTCAACCAATGCGATGCGACCCTGCGCGCCGTGTCGCCGCTGGCGACGCTTGATCGCGGCTATGCGATCGTGCAACTGCCGAACGGCCGCGTGGTGCGGGACCCAGCCGACGTCACCGTGGGTGAACTGCTCCGGCTGCGGGTCGCCGTCGGCGAACTGGAAGCCCGCGCCGTCTGACCACTTTCAAAGACCGCGGCTTTGTCTGCCTTCGGCTTGGAGGGTTATCCACAACTTTCGCCTGCCGGGCACTGGTTGTCCTCGCCTGGTCGTAGCGTGGCACCCAGCGGAGCCGGGCGGGCCCGGCCATACACGGGCGGAGCGCATGACCGACGCGGCAAAGACAGACGACCTTTCGGGTTTGACCTACGAGCAGGCTGAGTCTCAACTGAGCGAGCTCATCGTGAAGCTAGAGGCCGGAGACGTGCCGTTGGAAGACAGCCTGGACATGTACGAGCGCGCCCAGAAGCTGAGGAACCTGTGCCAGGCGAAGCTCACTGACGCGAAGGAACGCCTCAAGAGCGTTGACCCAGCCGCTGCGGCCGCCGCGCCGGATATCGAAGTGGCCGACGATGATGCGGCCGACGACCCGTGGGCGCCAGAGACGACGTCAGCACTCGCCGACGAGCCACCGTTCTGAGGCGGCGCCGCTGGAAGGCTGTAGTGCGATGAAGATCGTTAGTTGGAACCTGAACCAAGAGAAGGTGCCCGGCGCCTGGGCGTATCTGGCAGAAGAGCTCAATGCCGATCTCGCTCTCTTGCAAGAGGCGCTGCCGCGCCGACAGTGTGCTGTCTTTCGGCCCAGCGGCATCGCCGGCCGCGACGGCAAGGCTCGCCCTTGGGGGTCTGCCGTGGTCGCTTTCTCCGACAACGTTGAAATCACTCCCGTCGGCCTGGCCGAAGGTCAGTGGCGTGGACGTGGACTTGGCCTTGCGCCGCTCGAGTGCGTCAGCCGCGGGCATGTTGCGATTGCTCGCGTTGAAGCAGCCGACGTGCAGTTCACAGCGATCAGCGCGTACGGCCTGATGGAGTTCGGCTATGCGAGCGGGACGCTTCTGCGAACAATCGCCGATCTCGAGCCGCTACTCGACGATGCCGGGCTAGGAGACAATGTGCTTCTCGCCGGTGACTGGAACATCGGGACATGGTGGAGCGACAAGGAGGACGCGAAGTACGTCCAGCGCGAGGGCGCGGCACTTCGACTGCTTGAGGCGTATGGCTTTCGGGATTGCCTCAGGTATCACATGCCGGCCGGACGCGGACGGATCCCCGACTGCCCCTGCGCTTTCGGTGACGATTGCAGCCACGTGAGGACCTACCGCAAGAGCGGAAGCTCGAGCGCCTATCAGGACGACTATCTGTTCGCCACCGAGCCATTCGCCGATCTGATTGGCTCAGCGGAGGTTGATCCGAACTGGGATTGGACGTCGTCTGTCAGCGATCACGCGCCGTTGGTCGCTGTTCTGGGCTGAAGCCCGGTCGCCTTTAAATAGCTCTGCGCGTCGCAGAACCCGCGTTTCCGAGCCTCTGAGTAGTACAGAAACCAATGGCCGGTGAACTCCGCCCAGTGGTGGCAGTACCTGTAGTAGGCGTGGCCCGAATTCATTACGTCGGGTCGTAGCCGGACAGTGTCTTACGAGCTCCGGAAGAGTCGCCTCCACAGGCGGCTGAGCAAGCGCGGCTCCGGATGCGAGCCGTGTTCGGCTGTCATCGGACTCTCGGTTTCGTCGGTCCGCTGCCTGTAGTAGCGCCGCAAGTCCTCGGCGTCGCGAATTCGACCCGCCTCGATCTGCTCCGTCGTCCACGGCTTACTCCACCGCACTCTGCCGTGCTCGATCCAGTAGTGGGACTGACAAGGCAACTGCCAGCGCCCGATGGACGGCCAAAGCGAGACGGCGCTCCCGTCGAAGTAAAGATGCCACTTCGGCGGCTTGATGGGCGTCACCACCTTGTTTCCACAACCGCACGCGCAAAGATGGGACGCTGTTCGATATCGCATCGAGATGTACAGCGTTCCTTCCTCCAGATTGGGAGGAACGTTTTCCACGAAGACGTGCCGGAACTCTGACTGCTTCATTCAGCGGCCTCGCCGTTCAGCAGGCGTCCGCGGGCCACGTTGTAGAGGCTGCTCAGTTCTTGCCCGCTGTCCACGTAGTACCCGAAGATCTTCTTCCACTTGATTACCGCTAGTGCTGCGTTGAGCATGTTCAGGTCTGCGGTCTGGAAGTTCATGTCGTATTCGTCGGCGGCGACGTCGGTGAAAGAGATTCTGCGATCGACATGGTCGTACCGCCCCGGGACGGCTGACGTCATGCGCACGGTCCCTCGCAACGAGTTCTCCTGGCGGTGCAGACCCATCCCACAGTCCACGAAGCGGATGCCCCACGAAGTGAGATGTTCAATGATCGTTCGCTTCGCCGCACCTGCATCCATTGCCAGAAAGACGAAAGTCATCTCCTGCAACTCGGCAACGTTAGATTCGTCGACCCTTGTTCGGTGCGGCACGATGTTGCGGTGCATGGCGTCGTACTTTCGGAAGAAGTAATCGACCTTGGACGGTTCCTCTCTCAGCTCCTCCAGGGGCGCGGCCCCCGGAGCACGGAACGCGTTATGGGCATAGAGGGTGTCGTCGTCGTATAGATGAATCTCCGCAACGGGCGTCTTGGCGAGTTGGTCGAGGATGTATGACCCGGTGCCGCCGAGTCCGACAATCGCCACCGGCCCCAGTCGAAGCTTTCCGGTAACGGCGCTCAAGCCCGATCGGCTCGTGGCTGAGTCGTGGTACCGGAAGACCGACTCTGCTGGGTTCGTCTCCCGCACCGGGTAGTTCTTGTGGCTTGCGGTCGGGTCGATGCCTCGGGCGTATCCCGACAAAATCCGAACGTAGTTGCTGATCTTTTCGTAGTAGTCCACCGGCATCCGGCCACCGGGTTTCAGTGATAGCCGGCAACAAGCCACCAACCCGCCTCCGTAATCGAGACGGTCGCGATCAGCGATGCCACCAACCTCGTTGCCTTGATGGTCGTACGGCACGCTCCCGACCACCCATACCTCATGGCGGCCAGGCTGGATGGTGCGTTCGCCGTTCGTGCTCAGGTCCGAAACGAGGATGCAGTACTCAACTTGGCCCTCACTGTTCACGAATGGAACGTGATGAACCAGCAGGTTGCCGTCTCTTATCTCGATGTCGTACTCGTCTTCGATCAGCCGAACGAGGTCGTCACTACGATCGACCAGTGTCATCGACATCGAACTCCGTGTTCTGGTTGATCGTCACAGACTGACCCTTGAGCAACTCGCCCTCCTTGGGCTCCTTGGCGTGGTCAAAGCTCACGCTGAAGATGGTGTTCGGGTCGGCGTTCGGAAACTCGAGGGCCACCACCTCGTCGAAGCTGAGCACCTCGTGGTTAAGGATGTGCTCGACGCCATTGACCGTGATCTTGTAAGTCTTGTCGTGTTGCTCGTTAGCCATGTGAACTCCCTCCGGCTGAACGCCTTGTTCCGTTGGACGCATGTGTGGCTACGTGCAATTGCTACGCCGACATTGTGAACGCGGGGCCCGACAAGTTTGGTTCGTGTGCAGACCGCGCAGAGATGACATTCGGCCAACTGTCGCCCGCGCTCAGGCTGGCGAAGCGCTCATGAGCGCCACGACTACCTCGGTGATCGGACGGGTCGGCCGAGGACTCAGCCGTGCTCGCTGACAGTTGTGTTCGGATGACGCGCTGCCGTAGCCGCCGTCACGAACCTGCCTGTCACCGCGCTCCGGTAGTGCGTGCCAGAACTGCGATTGGCACCCCGCTCCGTCACAGTGGTGCGCGAGTGTCGCGCGGCGGTAGCAGATGTCACGTACCTGCCTGTGACAGCGCTTCGGTGATGACCCTTCGCCACAACAACCTCCATCTCCCGTCGGTCCCGGTTGGACCGATCTGCCGGGAGATAGGTCCGCCGCGAACGTCTACCCCTTACTGTTTCGTCGCACTTTCGCGTTCGTCGCAACAAAGCGGCCGCTCGTCGCCGAACGCGCGATCGTTCGGCCCGTGCTGCGTGACACGGTCGCGCGCATTCTTCGCGCCTCGGCTGCTCCGAGTGATGAGCGTTCGATCAACACGTCGATCGATTCATGTCGCTCGTCCTTCATCAAGCCTTCTTCCGTCTCTGTTCCTGGATGCGTCGACGTTGGTAACCGAGCAGATTCTCGACCGCCTTGTCGTCCGGCACACCGAGTTGCTCTGCGATCTCGGCGTGGCTATAGCCCACGTCCTGAAGCCAGAACGCGAGGCGGGCCTTGTCCGTACTGACGAGGTGCAGGGCTTCGCGGACGGCGGCGCGGTTCACGATGCCGGTTTCGGGCCCATCGAGGGCTGGCATGCGCGGCTCGAGTTGCTCTGGTCCCGACACCAACGCCCACTCTGCATCGCGCCGTCGGCGCCGGTACCACTTCTTGTACACGTTCGGGAACTGCCACAAGCACTGGCCAACGAAGTAGGTCCGGAGCGAGGCCCCCTTGCGGGGATCCCACTTGCTCTTCATCAACACACTGCGAAAGGCCTGGAGCGCAGCCAGAGTGGTGTCGTGCGCCAGCTCCTGAATGTCGTCGTCCGACATCGGCTGCACCGGTGGATTTAGCTTGTAGCCCGTCAGCCGCCGAACCCGGGTGAGCATTTCTGAGCGACGCAGCCAAGCCCGCGTGACCCCGACCCCGTAGCGAGCGAACTCCTCGGCTACCCGGAGCCAGTCATGGTCGGCGTAGCCGGAAAGCTGCAGTCGGAGTAGCAAGTCGACGTCACCGAGCAGGCGATCAAGATGATCATGCGCTGGGGGCGCGCCGACGTCCGGATGGTCCTCCGGTTGTATCCCGTCAGACGATGCGCCGAAGCGCGCCTGAGGCGCCGGCGTCTCGTCCATCGGTATCTCCACGCTTCGGGGCGACCGCTGGGACCAGAGGTCGTTCCCTCGTAGATCCACGGGAGCGACGGACCCCTGAAACTAGTTTCGTGGCTATCGCCGCGGCACGATCGTGACTTCCGCCGGACGGTCCTCGCCTCGGTCCAGCACGCCGATGACGACGGGATCCAGCCCCAGGCGCATCGTCGCGTCCTGCACCGCCTCGCGCAGGTAGGGGTGCGCTATGAAGTAGACGTTGCGATCGACGTAGGCAGCGACTGCCTCGGCGTCAGGCTCGGGCCCCTCGTCGAGATCGAAGTCGACAACCAACGCAATCTCAACCTCTGCCAAGGCGTCCTGATCTTCCCCCTTGATAGCGACCTGCTGCGTCAGCCGCGTCGAGAACCTGGCCTCTTCGATGAGCACTTCTGGAGTCGCGAGGGTCAGCACAATCGAAGCAGGGGCGATCGGAGGATCGGCGAACGTCTGCGCATGAAGTCGCTGGACTCGGACATTGCCCAAGTGCAGTCGACGGTGCAATTGCGCGACACGGTCGAGCAGATCCTCGGCGACGTCAGCGTTCGCGCTCATGCGCTACTGATGCTCGCGTACCGGACTCGGGCCCGGCCACCCACGGCCTCAGCACCGGCTACCACCACTTTGGTTGGGGCAAGCACATGCACGGTGGGGGCCGCCTGCAGCGGCCGCCACCGTGCGCCGTTGCGCGTCCGATCAGTCAGCGCCAGATTGATCGCCGCGGCCTCCGCCGGCGTCAGGAACAGGACGCCCGGTTCAGGATCGACGCAGAACTCAGAGCGCAGCCATTCGATGACCTCCGACCATGCCCACACCTTCATGATCGTCTTGCCCTGCGTAACGTGGCCACGCGGAGCCGGGAAGGGGGAGTCGGCGCGGCGCCGTCCATTGGCCCAGAGCCGAACCGCCTCGTGGCTCACGCGCGCCTGGGCGGCAATGTCGCTAAGCGCGACGAGCTCGTCGTCCAAGCGCGGTACAGAAGCGCCGGGAAGTGTCGCCTCGATCTTCTTGACCGCCTCTAGCGACGCCGCAACGGGGTCGGCGGCATCAGTGAACAAGGTGGCCGTAACTTCCTTGCCGAGGGCATCCCACACCAGTTCATCGAGGTACCGCGCAAGGAGGTCAACGGTCACATCGTCGCTTAAATCGACGCCCCGGACCTGGAAAACGATCTTGGTTTCCATGGTGCCTGCCTTCCCGTTGCGTCCACTGTACGCCACCTGTTGGAGATCTCCAACAGTCTTTTCGGCATCTCTATGCCCTGACTAGAGGGCCCTTATCCGCTGTTGCAGCTCTGCGATCTCCTGACGCAGCGCGGCGGAGCGCTGAAGCAACGCGTCCCGCTCGGCTGTGAGCGGAACGCGTGCGAGTTCGGCGTCTGCGTCATCGACGTGTGCGGCCGCCGTGGCTGCGAGTTCATCCACTGCCGGCGGGATTCCGGGATCCACCCCCGCTTCGGCGGCGAGCTTGTAGCCCTCAACAAGATCGTTCTTGGCGGCGCTATCCAGGGCGACCGCCTCCTCGAGGAAGCCGTCTGCTTCCGAAACGGTCATTTCGGCCATCTCCAAGAGCTGCTCTACGCGGTGAGTCTTTTCCGTGGACGACAGGCACGCAAAGGCGGCGGAGACCAAGGTCTGCGCGCCCTGTAGCAGGGAGGCGGCGCGGTTGAGCGGCTCCCGGTCAAATCCGGAATCCCGCGGATGTCTGCAGCGGCTGATCAGGTTCCTGGTGCTGAGCGCCACCGATTCGCTGCCTCGGCCAGTTGAGAAAATCACCCGCTGGTGGGGTTCTTCGATCTCGCGACTGCAGCAGATCTGGCCCCAGGCATGGCCGGAGTACGTGAGCAGGTGCCAACCAGCAGAGCGGGCCATGTCGAGTGTCTCGTCCCAGCCGGGCCCCCCGTGCACTGGCCACGTCTCGTCCGGGCCATACCACCGGCGCTCCACGACATCCCTTCTCGCGGCAGCCGGTGTGCCGCAACCATCCGACGATCTAGCGTTCGGGTATCGACCATCACGCTAACGCCGATGTCGAGGCATTCCCGGCCGTTTGCCCGAGATGCCAGTCGCCGGCAAAAGGGGTCGGCCCGTGTGGCGGCGATAGCCACGCCATAGATGCGGCCACCGCGGCTGGACCGGTCCGGAGCCGTCGATGCCGAGCGGGCGAGTAGTACAGAAACGGCTGGCCCGTGAATATCCGCAAGTTCACTGTCACGGCTGGCTCGTTCGACGAGCTCGTCGGGCTCGGAACGCTGACGCACATGGCGGCTCGGTTCCTCGAGGCCGCTGTCATTGCTGGACTGAACGTGATTGTCGCCGGCGGAACTCAAGCAGGCAAGACGACGTTTCTGAACTGCTTGACGGCTGCGATTCCGCCGCGCGAGCGCGTCGTGACGTGTGAAGAGGTCTTCGAGCTGCGCGTTCCACTCCCGGATGTCGTCTCGATGCAGACGCGCCAGCCGAACCTCGAAGGCGCGGGCGAGATCCGCTTGCGCCGCCTCGTGAAGGAAGCGCTGCGCATGCGCCCGGACCGACTCATCGTCGGCGAAGTGCGACAAGAGGAGTGCCTCGACCTACTCGTCGCGCTGAACTCCGGGCTGCCGGGCATGTGCACGCTGCACGCCAACTCGGCCCGCGAAGGCATCACCAAGCTCTGCACCTTGCCGTTGCTCGCCGGCGAAAATGTGACGCACGGTTTCGTCGTCCCGACCGTCGCGGCGAGTGTCGACATCGTCGTCCACCTGGCGCGCTCGGGCGGTCACCGCCGGGTCACCGAGATCGTCGCGGTTCCGGGACGAACCGAGGGCGACATCATCGAGACCGCCGACCTTTTCGTCAGCCGCGACGGCGAGCTCGTTCGCGCCGACGGCTGGCCACCGCATCCCGAGCGGTTCGAGCGCGCCGGAATCGATCTGCCCGCGCTTCTGGCGCCGCGACCTGTTCGGGCGGCGATGGGCTGATGGGCGCACTCGTCGGACTGCTCTTCGGCATCGGTGTTCTCCTTGTGTGGCGCAGCGGTCCACGACGGCCTGTTCCGGTACGACGCGAGCCGCGACCAGGCCTACGCGAACTTCTCGCGCAGGCCGGCTATCCCACTCTCACTCCACGCCAGGTGCAGCTGACGTGTTTCGCGACCGCGACGGTTGTTTTCGTTCTGGTCTATGCCGTCAGTCACACCGTCGCGATCGCTTTATCGTTCGGACTCTTCGCCGGCTACAGCCCGGTCGCACTGCTCCGAGTCCGCAAGCGTCAGCGGCAAGCCGATCTGCGCGCCCTGTGGCCGGACATCGTCGACAACCTCGTCTCTGCTGTCCGCGCCGGGATGTCGTTGCCGGAAGCGGTGGGGCAACTCGGCCAACGCGGGCCGGAGCAACTGCGGCCGGCGTTCAAGCGCTTCGCCGACGATTACCGAGCGACCGGCCGATTCTCCGAATGCCTCGACACGCTTAAGATGACGCTCGCCGACCCTGTCGCGGATCGGATCGTCGAATCGTTGCGACTGGCCCGTGAAGTCGGCGGCACCGACCTCGGCAGACTGCTGCGAACGCTGTCGCAGTTCTTGCGCGAAGACGCGCGCACTCGTGCCGAGTTGGAAGCGCGGCAAGGGTGGACGGTCAACGCGGCGCGGCTCGCGCTCGCCGCCCCGTGGGCGGTCCTCGCATTGCTTGCGTTGCGGCCCGAGGCAGTCGCTGCCTATGACTCGGCGGCCGGAATGCTCCTGCTTCTCGTCGGTGGCCTGGTCTCCATCGCCGCCTACCGGCTAATGCTTCGCGTCGCGCGGCTGCCCGAAGAAGAGCGAGTGTTGCGATGACGCCCGCAGTCCTCGGCGCTGGTGTCGGACTTCTCGGCGCCAGCGGCGTTCTCCTCGCCGTTGCGGCCAGTCCACCGATGCGCCGCCCACGCTTGCATGACCGGTTGGCGCCTTATCTTCGGGACGCCCCGCGCCCCTCGCGGCTGCTCGAGCCGTCGCGCACGCTGACTCCCTTCCCGACACTCGAACGACTTGTTGGGCCAGTGCTGCGCGATGCGGCCCGCCGGCTCGACAGCTGGGTCGGCGGAACCACAAGTGTCCGGCGTCGGCTGGACCAGTCGGGGGCGACGACGACAGTCGAGCAGTTCCGCATCGAGCAGTTGATCTGGGGAGCCGCAGGCCTGACTTTGGGCCTCCTCGCCGCAGTCGCCGCAGCGGCCCGGGGCTCGGCGGCGAGACCCGCGGGTTTTCTCATCCTCGCGCTGGTTTTCGCTCTGAGCGGCGTTCTCTTGCGCGACAAGGCATTGACGTGGGCAGTGAGTCGACGCGAACGCCGGATCTTGGCTGAGTTTCCGACTGTCGCCGAGCTGCTCGCACTTGCGGTCGGTGCCGGTGAGTCCCCGGTGAGTGCGCTGGACCGCGTCACTCGCCTCGCGGCCGGCGAGCTCTCGCGCGAGCTTGCCGGTGCCTTGGCTGATGCAAGGGCCGGTGTGTCGCTGGTCGTCGCGCTCGAACGCATGGCGGCGCGCACCTCGCTGCCAGCACTCGCGCGGTTCGTCGACGGTGTTGCAGTCGCTGTCGACCGTGGCACGCCGCTGGCCGAGGTGCTCCGCGCGCAAGCCGTCGACGTTCGCGAAGAAGGCCGCCGCCGACTGCTCGAAACAGCGGGTCGCAAGGAGATCGCGATGTTGTTGCCGGTCGTGTTCTTCGTCTTGCCGGTGACGGTCGTCTTCGCGCTGTTCCCCGGCTTCTACAACCTCTCACTGTCTGTTCCGTAGATCGAAGGAGCGCATCGTTGGTCACACATCTCGCCGTCGTGCTGCGTGTCTTACTGCACCGATGGCTGCCGGAGGACAAGAGCCGCGGCGACGTACCCGGATGGGTTCTCATCACGCTGATGACTGTCGGCATCGTGATGGCGCTCTGGGTCGTCGCCGAACCGAAGCTGTCCAGCCTGTTGAGCAACGCTCTCAACATCAGTGGTGACCCAAACGGCAAGTAGGTCGCATCCACGCGACCACGGTTCCGCAGCGGTCGACTTTGTCCTCGTGGGCTCGCTGTTGACTTTGCTGTTTCTTGCCGTCGTACAAGTCGGCATCGACTACCACGTGCGCAACGTGCTCGCCGCCTGCGCGGCAGAAGGCGCGCGGTATGGCGCCAACGCCGACATCGCCGATCCGCAAGCCGGAGCCGACAAGACGAACGAGTTGATCCGGTCAGCACTCGGGTCCTCGTTTGCTCAGGCGACCGCACCCGTCGAACAGGACACAATCGATGGTGCACCGGTTGTCACCGTGACGGTGAAGGCGCGGCTGCCGTTGTTCGCGTGGTTCGTGCCGATCGGCCCCACCGTCACCGCCACTGGACATGCGTTGCTGGAACCGCGATGAATCGGTGGCGCGACAACGACGACGGCACGGCCATCGTCGAATTCGTCTGGTTGGCAATTTTGCTGCTCATCCCACTCGTCTACGTGGTTCTCAGCGCTTTGTCCGTGCAACGTGCGGCGTTCGCGGCGACGGCGGCGGTGCGTGACGCTGCACGCGCGTACGCGACGGCCGGATCGGATGCCGAGGGTGAACTGCGCGCCGAGCAAGCGGTTGCGCTCGCGATGCAGGACCAGGGCATCACGTGGTCACCGACCGGCCGAGTGGTCTCCTGCGGCGACTGCACCTTCGAACCGGGCTCGACGTTCACCGTCGACATTCACAGCACAGTCGCGCTCCCGTTCGTCCCGTCCTGGCTGTGCGGCCCGCGGTGTGCTGCCGGCATTCCCGTCTCGGCGCACCATCGCGAACGCATCGACTGCTTCGCCGGGACCGGCGCTGTGGCGGCAGGCGCCACATGCTGAACGCGCGACCGGGCCGGTATGACGACGGGCAGCTGACCGTCCTCGTCATCGGTTACGCCTTCATCGCCGCGGTGCTCGTGGTCGCAGGGGTCGACGTCTCGAAGGTGTTCCTGGCGAGACGGGCGTTGGCGTCGGTGGCCGATGCCGCCGCGCTCGCCGCGGCACAGTCCGTGGATCGGACCGCGCTCTACCTTGGGCAGGGCAGCTGCGGCGACCTCCTGCCGCTCGATGCCGACGCTGCCCGACAAGAGGTGGCGGCATCGCTCGACGACGATCTGGCCGATCTGCATCAGACCTATGCGGCGCTTCAGGTTCCGGATGTCGAGATTTCGGCGGACACCGTGACCGTGCGGATGAGCGGCGACGTTCACGTGCCCTTCGGATCCGTGCTTTCCCTGCTCCACGTCGGCGCGACCGACGGCGCCGTGCGCGTCGGCGTCGCTGCCTCCGCACAATCACCGGTGAGTGCCCCCGGCGGCTGCTGACCGCCCCGCCGCCACGTCGGCAACTACCCTGGGCGGCGTGGCCGAGGAGATCAAGGAGCAGCTGAGCGCCCTGTCGGCCACGCTCGGCTCGGTTGAGGCAGTGCTCGACCTGCCCAAGATGCGCAAGGAGCTCGAGGAGCTCGAGCGCGAGGCTGCCGACCCTGAGCTGTGGAACGACCAGGAGCGCGCGCAGAAGGTCACCAGCTCGATGTCCTACCTGCGCGGCGACCTCACCCGGGTCGAGACGCTGCGCGCCCGGATCGACGACATCCAGGCGGCGGTCGACCTCGACGACGCCGATCTGATCGCCGAAGCCACCGCAGAGTTGCCGCAGCTCGCCAAGGACGTCGAGGCGCTCGAGGTCCGCACACTTCTTTCCGGCGAGTACGACCAGCGCGAGGCCCTGGTCACGATCAACTCCGGCACCGGCGGCACCGACGCCGCCGACTGGGCCGAGATGCTGATGCGGATGTATCTGCGCTGGGCCGAGCGCCGCGGCTATCCGACCGAGGTCTTCGACACGTCGTACGCCGAGGAAGCCGGCATCAAGTCGGCCACGTTCGTCGTACACGCGCCCTACGCCTACGGCACGCTCGGCGGCGAGCACGGCACCCACCGGCTGGTGCGGATCTCACCGTTCGACAACCAGGCGCGGCGGCAGACGTCGTTCGCCGACGTCGACGTGACGCCGGTCGTCGAGCAGACCGACCACATCGAGATCCCCGAGGACGAGATCCGGGTCGACGTCTACCGCTCCAGCGGCCCCGGCGGCCAGGGCGTCAACACCACCGACTCGGCCGTGCGGATCACCCACCTGCCGACCGGCATCGTCGTCACCTGCCAGAACGAGCGCAGCCAGATCCAGAACCGGGCCCGCGCGATGGAGGTCCTGCAGGCGAAGCTCCTCGAGGTCCGCCGTCAGCAAGAGGCGGAGGAGATGGACAAGCTGCGGGGCACGCACCTGTCGCGCAGCTTCGGGGCCGGCGAGAACAAGGTGCGTGACTACGTTCTGCATCCGTACCAGTTGGTCAAAGACGCCCGAACCGGACTGGAAGTGGGAAACACCGCGGGTGTGCTCGATGGGGACATCGACCCGTTCATCGAGGCAGAAATACGCTGGCGGCGCACGCAGAACCCATAACTTGCCCAACTTTTGCCGGAGACGTTGACGGCAAGATCACTCTGAGTGACAGTGGGTCAGCGCCGGGTGCCCACGCCGGCGGGGTGGGATTCACAAAATGTCTGGTCAGTCATGGCCGAAGCGCGCTGCGCTCGCGGTCGTCGCCGTGCTCCTCGCGACGTGGTCGTCGCTACTGGTTCCGGGCTACGCGCTCGGCGCTGCCGGCGCGCCCGCTCCGGGCAATGGCGGCAACAACGGCACGGTCAAGATCTGCGACGTCCCTAACGGCTGCCCCAGCTCGAATGATCCTCACCTGAGTTGTCCGATCACGATCCAGTGGTCCGGTTTCGACAACGCCGTGGCGGCGAACCCGAACACGTTGGACGTGACGTTCACCGGCATCGCCCCGACGGGCGGCACGGTTTCCGCCAACGGCGGGGGCAACACCGACCATGACACGTTCACGGGGACTTCCACCAGCAAGCCGTACTCGCTGCAAGTCTCGAACGGCACCCCGAACACCAAGGGCGAGTACCACATCAGCATCGCCATCAGCACGACCACCGCCAACGGCTCTGACTTCAAGCAGAAGACGGTCTGGGTCGGTAGCTGTGCGGCGCCTGCGACCCCACCGAGCGCAACCACGACCGCGACCTGCTCGGCTCTGAGCGCGACCCTCAATGCGGGTACTAATGCGACGACGTTCGCCATCACAGTGAACGGCGTGGCGCAGGCTCCGGTCTCCGTGCCCGCGAACGGCACGCAAACGGTCCCCTTCACGCCGGCGGCAGGCGCCACGATCAGTGTGACCGCTCCTGGCATGGCGGCACCTGCTACCGCGACAGCCCCGGCGGCCTGCGGCGGCAACACGACGCCGCCGAGCGCGACACTCGTCGCGACCTGCTCGGCTCTGAGCGCGACCGTCAATGCGGGTACTAACGCGACGACGTTCGCCATCACAGTGAACGGCGTGGCGCAGCCCCCGGTCTCCGTGCCCGCGAGCGGCTCGCAAACGGTCCCCTTCACCCCGGCCGCGGGAGCCACGATCACCGTGGCCGCTCCCAACATGAACCCTGCCAGCGCGACAGCGCCGGCGAACTGTGGTGGCGGCAACAACCCGACGCCCCCGAACGCGACGGCAACATCGACCTGCTCGGTCGCGTCGGTTCATCTCGACGCGGGAAGCAACGCGACTGACTTCTCGGTGACGGAGCCGGGCGGCACCCACCAGGTGCACGTGCCCGCTAACCAGACTCAGGACATCAGCTACACGCCGGGCGCCGGGGTGACCATCTCTGTCAGCTCTGGTGGCACGGTGCTCGCTTCGTCGACGTCGCCGGCTGCTTGCACCACGCCGCCGGGTCAGGCGCAGCCGGATGCGACCGCGACTGACGCGTGCATCACCGGCATCACCGTCGTACTCAGCAACATGAACGGGTCCGCCGGCGCGACCTTCACGGTCACTGCTCCCGACGGGAGCGTCAGCACGGTCTCAGTGAACGCCGGCCAGCTCAAGAAGGTCGAGTTCGCCGTCGCCGAAGACACCACCGGCGTCGTCGGTGTGACCGCTCCGGGCGGGTTGGCCAAGACCTTCAGCTACAAGAAGAACTGCACGAAGGTCCTGGGCGAGAAGCACACCATCAAGCCGCCGAAGACGCCGACGAAGGTCTTGGGCGAGAAGGACCAGCTTCCGTTCACCGGCTTCGACGCCAAGGGCGCGATCTTCGATGCAGCGAGCCTCTTGGCCCTCGGTGCCATCGTGTGTGCACTGGCGAGCCCGCGCCGGCGTCGCTTCGCGCCTCACCTGGAAGGATGAAAAATCGGCTGAAAGCCGACAGATAACGACTTCTTCCTTGACGTCCGGATTACCCCCGACGCACTGTTGACGTAAGTCCCATATCGGGGCTCGGGGGGCATTGAGGCGCGACCGGTATGCCGGTCACCGCTTCCACGTGTGGAAGCCGGTCGCGCGGAGCCAGTGGTGAGACCGACCCGAAACGGGAGGGGTCGGTATGACGCGCTGGTCGCGACTGTTCGCAGGCGGCATAGCCGCGGTGGCTATCGCTGGTTCTGCACCTTGGCTCGTCGGTGCGGCGACCGCCGACCAGGGACCGCCGCCGCCTTCCGGTGACGAAGGCCGCGCAACCTCCGTCTCGGGCAACGCGGTCACCTGTGCCGACGTCGGGTTCCCCAACGACACGCAGTTCGGCGCCGACAACTCCTCCGGCAGCTCAGGCAGTGGCTTCACGGTCACGAGCGACGGACAGAACCTGACACTGACCACTATCCCGGCCGGTACGACGATCGACACTCTCATCGTCAAGGGCGGCGATGCCTACAACCAGTACGGAAGTGCCTCCCTGACCCAAGGCGCGAGTGGCTTCCACGCGCCACTCGTCGGTGGTGACAAGAACGTTCCGACGATCAGTCACTGGTTCCTTTGCTACGGCCCGGCGGCTCCTGCTCCGCAGGTCACTCCGCCGACCGCCTCGGCAACCGGCATCTGCAGCGGTGCGGACGTCGTCCTCAACGCCGGCAGCAGCGACACGACATTCGTGGTCACGCCGGCCAACGGCTCCGGTGTGTCGTACCTCGTGACCGCCGGGCAGAGCCAGACGGTGCACGTCGACCTCGATGCCGCGCATCCGTCGGTGTCCGTGACCGTCAACGGTTCGCCTATCGGCAGCGGGTTCACCCGCGGGGCCGACTGCGACACGAACAACGGCGGTGGCGGCGGCAACAACGGTGGTGGGAACAACACCGGCGGTGGCAACACCGGTGGCGGGAACAACACCGGTGGCGGCGACACCACACCGCCGGCCGGGACCACGCCTCCGGGCGGCACCACGCCTCCGACCGGACCGACCTCCCCGGGCGGCACGACTGGCGGCGGCACCTCTGCGGGCGCGACGGTGGTGCACCCGGCTGTCGCCGCGACCAAAGCCTGCGGCAGTGGCATCACCCTGACGCTCACGAACGCCAACGCGACCGGCCCGGTGACCTACACGCTGACCGGCCCCAGCGGCTCCAGCGGAACTGTGACCGTTGCGCCGAACCAGGCCGTGACCCGCAGCTTCTCGGTTGCCGAGGACACCACGGCTCACGTGACGGCGACGACGACCGGCTTCAGCCGGACCGTCACCTACCACAAGGACTGCACGCAGGTCCTCGGTGTCAAGCACGTCAGGCATCCGGCGAGCCAGCACACCCAGGTCCTGGGCAAGGCCGTGAGCAAGGCCTCGATCCTGCCCTTCACCGGGTTCGGGGCCCTGCGCATGGCGGTGGACGGCGCGACGCTGATCGCGGGCGGTCTGATGCTCCTCGCCGCCGGACGGCGGCGCCGGGCTCAGCGCACGAGGTGAGCGCTTAGCACCGCAGCGAGCGACACCAGCACGGCGATCAGCAAGAGAACGGTCGTCGAGGACGTTGTACCGCTGCGGTGCAGGCGGTCCCGCGCGGCCCGGCATACCGGGCAGTGGCCATCCGTGACCGCATGCGCGCAGCTCGCGCAGACGAGGTGCTCACAGCACACCGGGCGGCCCCTTTCGGGAGGTTGGCTCCTGTTGCCTCCTCCAGCATGCCTCTAGTTGGCCGCTGGTGGAACAGGAAACTCCTCTTCGGTGGTCGGCGCAACGGCCGGATCCCTTGAGGGAGCGCCCGTACACTGACCTTCCGTGATCCGGCTACAGGGTGTGACCAAGCTCTACCCGAACAGTGCGCGCCCCGCCTTGGACAACGTCTCGGTCGAGATCGAGAAGGGCGAGTTCGTCTTCCTCGTCGGCCAGTCCGGCTCGGGTAAATCGACGTTCCTGCGGCTGGTCCTCAAGGAGGAGAAGCCGACCCGCGGCCAGATCTGGGTGGCGGGCAAGGAGCTGTCCCGGCTGTCGCACTGGAAGGTGCCCGCGCTGCGCCGCCAGATCGGCACGGTCTTCCAGGACTTCCGGTTGCTGCCCAACAAGACCGTCCGGGAGAATGTCGCTTTTGCCCTCGAAGTCATCGGCAAGCCCCGGCACACGATCGCCAAGGTCGTCCCTGAGGTGCTGGAGCTGGTCGGCCTGCAGGGAAAGGAAGACCGGATGCCGGATGAGCTCTCGGGTGGCGAGCAGCAACGTGTCGCGATCGCCCGCGCGTTCGTCAACCGGCCGATGATCCTGCTGGCCGACGAGCCGACCGGAAACCTCGACCCGACGACGAGCGTCGGCATCATGCGGCTGCTCGACCGCATCAACCGGACCGGCACGACCGTCGTCATGGCGACGCACGACTCGCACATCGTCGACTCGATGCGCCGTCGCGTCATTGAGCTCGAACAGGGACACGTGACCCGCGACCAGAGCCGCGGTGTCTACGGCTACGCCCGCTGAAAGGAACCACTGTGCGCGCACGTTTCGTGTTGTCCGAGATGGCGATCGGTCTTCGCCGAAATTTGAGTATGACGATTGCCGTCGTCCTCACCGTTGCGATTTCGCTGACCGGTCTCGGCGGGGCGTGGTTGGTGCACAAGCAGGTCAACACGATGAAGGACTACTGGTTCGACAAGATCCAGGTGTCGGTGTTCCTCACCAAGGATGTGACGCAACCGGAGCGCGACGCGATCCGCACCGAGCTTCAGCAACTGCCGCAGGTCGAGCAGGTCTATTACGAGTCGAAAGAGCAGGCGTACGAGCGGTTCAAGGTGCAGTTCAAAGACGTGCCGTCGCTGGTGAACAACACGTCTAAAGATGCGCTGCCGGAGTCTTACCGGGTGAAGCTCAAGGACCCACAGAAATACGCGATCGTGGCGAGCGCAGTGCAGAACATGCCCGGCGTTGATGAAGTGCAGGGGCGGTCGAAAGCGCTCGAGAACTTCTTCCGCTTCCTCAACGGGTTGCAACGCATCGTTCTCATCGGAGCCGCGCTCGCGCTGCTCGCCACCGTGTTGTTGATCTTCAACACCGTGCGGCTCGCTGCCTTCAGCCGGCGACGAGAAACGGGCATCATGCGCCTCGTTGGCGCCTCGGACCTCTATATCCAGGCGCCCTTCGTCCTCGAAGGCGCGTTCGCGGGTCTGGTCGGTGCCGGCATCGCCGTCCTCGGCCTGATCGGCTTCAAAGCCGTGATGATCGACCACGGTGTGAAGCAGGTCTTCGGCAACATCGTCCGCTATATCGGGTGGGGCGTGGTGTTGCAGACGATTCCCGTGGTGCTGGTGATCGGTGTCCTTTTGGCGGCCATCACCTCGATGGCTACGCTCCAGCGCTACCTTCGCGTCTGAGGCTCCACTTATCCTGTTTGGGTGCTGCCGCGACGGGTCCTGACGATTGCCGCCGCCATCAGTGCTTTGCTCCTGGCGTATGGCCTCGGCGCGGCGACCGTTGTGCTGACCTCCTCGGGAGACACGGACAGCGGGCAGCCGAGCGTGCTTGACCAGGCCGAGCGGCAGATCACGTCGCAGGCCGTCGAGCCGGTGAGCTCCGCCGAGCTCGAGCGGGCCGCGGTCGAAGGCATGTTGCGCGCGCTCGACGACCGGTGGTCCGCCTACTACGCGCCGGGTGACTTCGTGCGGTTCCAGCAGGTGCTCTCCGGCGCCTACACCGGCGTCGGGGTATGGGTGCACCGCGCGGGCGATGGCTCGCTCCGCGTGATCTCTGTCCAGCCGCGATCACCGGCCGCGGTCGCCGGACTGCGGGCCGGAGACGTGCTCGTGAGTGTCGCCGGACGTCTCGTCGCGGCTCGGTCCGTCGCGGATGTCGTGAGCGACCTTCGCGGCGACGTCGGCAGCAGCGTCACCGTGCAGTTCCGCCGCGGGGTCTCGCTGGTGACCGTGCAGCTGAAACGCGCGAACGTCGCGGACGACGACGTGTCGTCGAACATGATCACGCCGACGATCGAGCGGCTGCGGATTGCCGCGTTCACGCGCGGTGTCGGCAGTTGGGTGCGCGACCAGGTGACACGGGCACGCGCCCGACACCTCAACGGGCTCGTGCTCGACCTGCGCGACGACCCGGGTGGCCTGCTCGACGAAGCGGTGGAGACGGCGTCCGCGTTCCTGGACGGCGGTCCGGTCGTGTCCTATCAGCAGCGCAACTCGACACCGCAGGTGTTGCACGCACTCGGGTCGGGCGACACCGGCATCCCGCTCGTGGTGCTGGTCGACGGCGGCACCGCAAGCGCGGCCGAGATCGTGGCGGCGGCGTTGCAGGACCGTGGGCGTGCGGTGTTGCTCGGTTCGCGGACGTTCGGCAAGGGCAGTGTGCAGGCACCGAGCCGGCTTTCGGACGGCTCCGCGCTCGAGCTGACCGTGGGTCACTACCTGACACCGTCCGGACGGTCGATCGACGGCGTCGGCATCGAGCCGGACGTCGACGTGCCCGCGGATGCGCCGGCTTCAGTGTTTGCGCAACGCGCCATCGAGGTGCTGTCGGGTCTCACCGCGGACGCCGGCAGCAGCGGTCGGGGTTAGGTAGTGCCGAAAGAGAGCGGTCGCAAGCTCGTCGCGCAGAACAAGAAGGCCCGGCACGACTACCACATCGACGACACTTACGAAGCCGGGCTGGTGCTGACCGGCACCGAGGTGAAGTCGCTGCGTGCGGGTCGCGCGTCACTGGTTGATGCGTATGCGCACATCAAGGACGGCGAGGTGTGGCTCGAGAACGCGCACATTCCTGAGTACGACCAAGGTTCGTGGACCAACCATGAACCGCGTCGCTCGCGGAAGCTGCTGCTGCACCGTGACGAGATCGCGCGACTCATCGGCAAGACCAAGGAAAGCGGCCAGACGCTCATTCCGTTGTCGATTTATTTCAAGGACGGCAAGGCGAAAGTCGAGCTCGCGCTCGCGCGCGGCAAGAAGGCGTACGACAAGCGGCAAACGCTTGCGGCTCGTGACGCGGCACGCGAGATCGACCGTGCGGTCGGTCGGCGCGCGAAGGGTCGCGTGTGAAAGACCAGGACGTTCCCGCGTTCTGGCAACGACTCGGTGTGCCTGGCCTGATCGACATCCATGTGCACTTCATGCCGCAGCGCGTGATGGACAAGGTTTGGGCGTATTTCGACGCAGCCGGACCGTTGACGCAGCATGACTGGCCGATTCACTATCGCTGGCCGGAGGACAAGCGGCTGGCACACCTGCGCGAGCTGGGTCTGCGCGCCTTCCCGTCGCTCGTCTACGCGCACAAACCTGATATGGCCGCGTGGCTGAACGAATGGGCGATCGCTTTCGCTTCGGACAAGCCGGACGTCATACCGACGGCGACATTCTTCCCCGAGCCGGGTGTCGCGTCATACGTCGACGGGGTGTTGCGCGACGGTGCGCGGTTGTTCAAGGCGCACGTCCAGGTCGGTGGCTATGACCCGCGCGATGCGCTGCTTGACGACGTGTGGGGTCGGCTTGCTGAGGCCGCGGTGCCAGTCGTCGTTCACGTCGGCAGCGGACCGTCACCGGGAGAGTTCACCGGGCCTGGACCCTTCGGTGAGGTGCTGCGCCGGCACCCGTCGCTGACCGCCGTCGTCGCACACATGGGAATGCCGGAGTATGACGCGTTCCTCGACTTCGCCGAGCGCTTCGACAACGTCTATGTGGACACGACCATGTGCTTCGTCGACTTCTTCGGTGATCAGACCGAAGTGGCTCGCAAGCTTGCGCCGCGGCTGCGGGGGCTGCAGTCGAAAGTGCTGTTCGGCAGCGACTATCCGAACATCCCGCACGAATACGCCCACCAGCTAGAAGTGCTCGAGCGGCTCGAGCTCGGTGACGCCTGGCTGCGCAGCGTCTGCTGGGGGAATGCGATCAGCCTGCTGGGGGCGGAGGTTGTACCTCGCTGACGATCCCGGTGGTCTTGTCGAGGACGAGCGAACCGTTTTGGAAGTCGCAGCGGTCGTGTGTGGCGTCGACCGGGTACACGTCGCTTGTCGGGCAGCCGAGCGCGCCGGTCTCCCGGCCGTATTGGGTAACCCACGCATCGAAGATCCGCCCCCACACGGCGTGTGTTCCGGCGACCGAGGTGATGTCGATGACGCCGTGTTCGAAGGACTGCGTCTGACCAAGTGCCTGCGGCAATGCAGTGATGTCGCTGGTCGGATACCCGAGCGGGCCGGCCTCGCGGCCGTGTGCCTTCCACGGCGTTAGAACGGCGGCGGTCACGACGTGAGCACCGGATCGACGCGAGTAGAAGATGCTGCCGTGCTCGAAGTTGGCGTGCTGCCCAGTCTCGTCGGCATTGGTACGGGTGTCGGTGAGCGGAAGCCCGAGTGAGCCGGCGGCCAATCCGGCGGCAGACCACTTCGTGAACACGTGTCCCCACACCGCGTGCGTTCCGGTGCGGTCGCTGGCATAGATCGATCCGTGCTGGAACGTGTTGTGCCGTCCGCCGCTGCCTGCATTGGGACGGGTGTCCGAGGTGGGCAACCCGAGCGGCGACGAGGCCTCGCCGAGCGCGACGTATTTGTGCGCCAGGTCGCCAAGCAGGAAGTGCGTGCCGGTTCGCTCGAAGTGATACATGCGGCCGTGCACGTAGCGCTGGAACGTGCCGTCATGGCCGTGCTCCTCCGGGCCGATGGATGCACCCAACGGGGACGCTTGCGACCCCAGCGCGACATAGCGTTTCTGCATCGCTGTCCATGCCGCCGGCAGGCACGGCGCGGAGTGCGTTCGTGTGAAGTCGTCGGTGGCACTCGACGTGCTGCACGACTCCCAATGCCACGGCGGCGTGCAGCTGATCGCTCGGCAGACCACGGACCCGCTGCAGCCGATCTCTTGATGGCACTGTCCGTAGCGGAACAGGTTGCGGCAGACGTGTCGTTCGTCGCAGGTCCCGTGATGCGCGCAGTGTGGCGTGCAGTTCCAGCACTCGCGTCCGCAGTAGTGGCCCCCCGGTGGACAGCTGCAACGGGTGCAACGGGCCTGGCAGTCGATGTAGTAGCGCGCCTTGCCGCCGCACAGACTTGCGCCGTCGGCTTTCCACCAACCTCCCGCGAACGAACCAGGCGGGCACTGGTTCACACCGTTGTTGATGGTGCAGCACAAGGCGGTCCACCCCGAGGCGCACGACGCACCGGATCCACACACGGACGCATATGCCGTGCCCGGCCGCAGCACATAGTCGAGGCCGCCGACGGAGAGTGCGGAGCCGACGATTGCTGCGCGCTGCAAGAACGAGCGGCGTGTCTGCCGGCGCCCGAGCAGATTGGCGGCACGGTTGGCGAGCGACACGGTGAACGTCATACGTGGGTCATCCGATGGACAGTCGGTCGAGGAGGTTGTGCACTTGCGGGAGCAGTCGCGCGCGACGGTGATGACTGCCGAGCACGACATACAGGCAGAAGGCGCGGTCGCCAGTGTTGAAGAACCACTGCGCACCTGACTGTCCCGGCAGCATGCGTTGCAGCTGCGTCGGATGAAAGTCATCCGCGCGTGGTCGAGGCATGCCGCGGTTGGCGAACAGGGCGGTCTTTGCTGACGGTGCGTCGAACTCGAGGAGCGCGACGAGGACGTGGTCGCGCCGCATGCGGTCGACGGCGCCACTGCCGTAGTCGCCGCGCACGGCGGGAAGCGCGAAGTTGGCCGCATGCATCACCGGGTAGGGGTCTTCACCGGCGTCGGTGGCGTCACGGCGATAGATGCGCGCGTCCCACCCTGCCGGTGTGTCGACGGCAAGTCGATGGGCGGCAACCTTCATGTGGTCACGACCAGGAGCAATGCAACTGCGGCCGCTGTTTGCGTGGCGATTGTTGTCGGCCGGATGATCCGCAGCGCGTGTTGCCAGCGCCGGTGTGAGCGTCGGAGCGACTCCGGATCCACAACGTGCCGATTCCCGACAATCGGGAGCGCACGCGTCAGACCGAAGATGAAACCGATCAAGCCGCCTGCGGTCGGCGAGGCGACGAGCAGCTCGAGCAGCCACGTCAGATACAGCGAGGCCGAGGTGACGATCGTGGTCGCGCCGACGCCGAGCTGGAAACCGAACCCGACACCGCACACCCAGTCGCGATAGCTCATGAGCCAGGTCTCGTCGACCTGGCGGCGCACCGACAGTGGGCGGCCCCGGACGTCGACGGCGGCGGCCAGGACAGCGAGCACTGCGCCCACGACCAGGCTGGCGCGCGATCCCATCCCCGGAAGCCCGGCGCCAACGGCACCGAGCGCCGTACCCCACGCAGCACCACCGGCCGCCGAGGCGAGGACGTAGAACGTCACCATCCGCGGCCACGATGCGCTCCTGCCCCGCTGCCCGAGCGGGGTGATGCTCGCGAGCATCGACTCCCCTCAAGGCGACCAGGTGGCACGGACCCCCGCGACAGCCGCGACGGCCATGCCGGCGATGAGCGTTGCCGTCATTCGCGATCTGGCGGCGCGGCGAGACTGGGATGCCCCGGGCTAATCCCTGCGGCGAGCAGCTCGGAGTCGATGCGTGTCGGGTTGTCCCGCCACTCGACCGGTACCGGCCCTGACCTGGTCGCACGGTCCGCGTTCGCCTGCGTGAGCAACGCGCGGACGCTCGGCCAGTCCGGCCCGGTGCCTTCACCCACGACGCTGCCGCTAGGGCCATCGACATAGACGAAATGTGGGGAGCCCGGGACCTCGTACGCCGACCATGCAGCGGTGGATGCGATGACCTCGACACCCGGTGGGGTAAGTCGCACGAGCTCCGACTCGCTCTCTTCGTCGACCACGACGACGAGTGCTCGTACGCCGGGCAATCCGAGGTCGTCGCGCAGCGCGTTCCAGAACGGCTGGCACGTGTCGCAGCCCGTAGAAAGGAACGCGAGCAACGTGTCGTGGGCAGTGCCGTGGACCGCCAGAGCCACGGCCTCACCGGCCGGGCTCACGCCGGCGATGTCATGTGCGGGCGAGCCGGTGACGCGTGCGCTGGACGACGCCGCGCGCGGGGTGCGCGTCGTACCCGCGTCGGGATCGACGCCGGCACCGAGGTCGTGCAAGGCGCGAAGGATCTCGGCGTGACTGCGCAGCAGCCCGGCGACGAGCAGTCCCAGCAGGAGGATGGCCACGCCCTCGGCGATGACGACCGCGAGCATCAGTGGCCCTGGGTCCGGGGGAGACGTGCGTGTGGGAGGACGGCGAAGACCAGCCATGCCAGCCACGTCACGAGTGCGGCAAACGCGAGCAGCGTCGCGTCCGTTGCGGTCCACGCCAACTGCCGCGCGTCGATGCCGCCGAAGCCGACGGCGACCAATGCGCAGACGCCGATCGCGGTTGTGACGATCGCGTGGGTCGATGTCGGCGACGTGTCCGGACGGCCGAAACAGCCGCAGGAGGACAGGGTGCCGCCCTTGCGGATCGCAAGGATGACGAAGCCGGTGAAGCCGAGATAGCCAAAGCCGAGAAGGGCCGCCGGCACTGGCCCGCCGGGTATTACGGCGCTTATCCCGAGAGCGACTTCCGCGACGCCGAGGGCTCGAACGGCACCGCGCGGCACCCGGAATCCGACGGATTTAAGCGCGCCAACAGTCGACGCTGGCCGTCGTACCTTCCCGCCGCCCGCCATGGTGAGAAGTAGTGCACCGGCCAGAACGGGAGCAAACGCCGGCGCCATCGGCTGAGCCTACGGCGACGACATGGTCACTGCGTGTGTCTTCTGGGTGCGACGTTCGTGTCGTCGTCAAACTGCAGTACGACGTACGATGTAGCTGTCCAATCCGACGAGGGGGTGACCGGTTTCGACTTCGGACGTCGATTCAAGGGAAGCGGGCCGAGGATGTCGCGTGATCTCGAAAATCCATCGCGGCAACTTCAATAAATGCCGATAACAACCGGCTCGCTCTCGCTGCCTGACGGTAGCTAGAGCTGTCAGCCCAGGAGCGCCTCCGACCTGGGACCTGGCATCGATAGGAGGCTCCACCGGTCGACCCGGTCACGGGGTCGGCAGGGAAACCAAACAGTGACTGAGCCCGCAGCGACTTGCCTGCGAGATCGCTGGGGCTGAGAAAACTGCAGCAGGCTGCGCCCGGAGAAGCCTTGATGAGCCGCCGAAGGACGGGGGTTCGACTCCCCCCACCTCCACTAGGAGTGAGCGGAGAGAGCGCTCGCGCTCTCTCCCGAGCGACGACGTGGAGGTAGCAGGGCGCGCAGCGCGCGAATACCTCCAAGAGTGCTCAGGACTCGTTGCGAGCCGTGAGCACTGTTGGAGGTGAACGGAACCCCTCGTAGCGTGCGAGGATCTCGCGCGCCCAGTCGACTGCATCGCTGACGTATGCCGGACGGTTGTGGGCGCGTCCAGAGTTCAAGATTCTCTGGTCGGTTGTCATCCTTGACGCCGTTGCGGTGATGAATGCGCTCGTCCGGCGACAGGTAGCGGCCGAGCAACTCTTCGGCGACAAGGATGTGTTCGAAGACGTAGTTGCCTGACGTTGCGCGCGGGTGGCCCGGCGCGTAGACGCAGGTTGAACACTGATCGGACTTCACTTGCTTGGGCCGGCCGCAGGCGCAGAGGGAACGGCAGTTATCCCGTCGCCTCCGCCTCGCGCCATGTAATGAAATTGTCGGCGCCCTAACCGCTCTCGAGCTGACCGCGCTGTTGGAGGCGGTATAGCAATGTGATCGACGGAGCGACTATCACCGCGGCCGCTGCGAATACGACGACGAGCGCAGTCAGCGACGAGGTCGGGGCTGCCGCGTCGGTGAAGCTGGTGTGCGTGCCGAGCAGGTAGGGGTACTGCGCGACTCCCCATCCTGCGACGAGCGCGGCCACGGCCACACCTGCGAGGGTTCGGATAAGTCTCGGGCTGCCGCGATGCATCAAGGCGAGAGCGAGCGCCCCGGCGAGCGCGGAGATGATGGTCAACGGCAGCGCCCTTCCGGTGAGGTGGGTGAAAAGCCGGTGGGCATCGTGGTGGCTGACGGCGAGATCCGCGACGGCGAGCGCGCCAGCGAGCCACGCGGCGATCCAGGCGCGCCGTCGAGACCACTGCTGCAGGTCTTGCTCGCCCCCGCGCTGCGCGTCGACTGTGAGGAATACGGCAGCGAGGTAGGCACAGATCGCGATCGCCAGCCCGCCGGTGAGCAGCGAACTGGGGTTGACCCAGCTGCGGATCGAGTCGCCGTGGCCGGCGGCCGGGACGCGACCCGAGGCGATCCCGCCGATGACGGTGCCGAAGAAGAACGGCGTGATGACGGACGACAATGCGAAGGCGGCGCCGTTGACCCGCTGATAGTCGGTATGCACGATGACTTTGCGGAAGGCGAAGCCACTGCCCCGGACCACGATGCCGAGCACGGCGAAACCGAGCGGCAGGTAGAGCGTGGTCATGATCGCGGCGAAGGCGGCCGGGAAGCCGGTCCAGACCACGACGAGGCAGTAGATCAGCCAGGTGTGGTTCGCCTCCCACACCGGGCCGATGGCGTGGTCCATGAGCGCGCGTGGCCTGCGACCGCGCTCGGCGCCGCCGGCGGTGAGGTCCCAGAAGCCCGCGCCGAAGTCAGCGCCGCCGAACAGGGCGTAGGCGATTACGCCGAGCAACAGGCCGATGGCGACGACGGTGGTCATGGTCTTGCCTCGGCGGCGATGTCGCCGGCGTTCGGCCCGTACGGGACGTCGACAGCGGCATCACCGCTGGCGGCCCACCGTTTGCGCATGCCGCGCAGCACCAGGACGGCGGCGCTGCCAACGGCGGCGTAGATCACGAGAGCGCCGGCGAAGAACGCCCAGACGTTTCCTGATGTGGTCACCGCGTCCCGCGTCAGCAGGAGCCCACGTACGGTCCAGGGTTGCCGTCCGACCTCGGTGACGATCCAGCCGCTCTTGAGCGCCACGATCGACAGGACGCCGGCGAGTGTGCAGGCACGCAGGAACCAGCGGGTGCGCGGAAGGTCGCGGCGGCGCCACCAGACGAAGCCGAACCAGGTGCTGAGGCCAAGCAGCGCGAAGCCTGTCCCGACCATGACGTCGAACGCGAGATGCACGATGTTGACCAGCCGCGCGGCGGGGCGCACCGCGGCCGGGATGGCGTCGAGCCCTTCGACGCGTGTGGAGCTGCGCAGGCCGGACAGCAACGACGCGCCGTCAGGGATCTTGAGGCCGTAACGGACCTTCCCGTTGACGAGAACACCGCCGAGCGTCTCCGGGACATGTGTCCCGGTATGCGGCAGAGTCTCGATCGCGGCGAACTTTGCCGGCTCGTGCTTGAACACCTCGCGTGCTGCGACGTCGCCGACGAAGATCTGTACCGGCATGACGACGGCTGCGGTCGTGAACGCGACGAGGAAGCCCACCCGGTGGTAGCGGTTACGGCGGCCTTTGAGCATGCCGGCGGCGTAGACGCCGGCGACGACGAATCCCGCCACGATGTACGCGGCGAGGAACATGTGCAGCATCTCGTACCAGAACGCGCCGTTGAACACCACCGCCCAGACGTCCACGCCGACGACGCGGCCGGCGCGCATCGTGATTCCGCCGGGCTGGTTCATCCACGCGTTGGCGGCAACAACCGAGGCGGTTCCACCTAAGCCGGCCACGGTTACAGGCACCCCGGACCAGAAGTGCGCCCATGGTGAGAGCCGGTCCCAACCGTAAATGTAGATGGCGACGAAGATCGCCTCGATGAAGAAGAAGATTCCTTCGATCGCGAACGGGATCCCGTATGCCGCTCCGAACCTACCCATTAGTCCCGGCCAGAGCAGACCCAACTCGAACGACAGCACCGTGCCAGATACGGCTCCGACAGCGAACAACACCGCGGCGACCTTCGACCACCGTCGGGCCAACAGCAAGGCGTCAGCGTCGCCGCGCCGGATCCCACGATAATTCGCGACCAGCATGAGGAATGTGAAGGCAACGCCGAACGGCACCAGGATGATGTGAAAGCCAAGGGTGAACGCCATCTGCTCACGCGCCGGAAGCAGCTGCGATGGGTCAGCCGCGGCAGCCGCCTGCGCGACTGCGTGGCCAAGAGTGGATGTCAGGGCGCGGCACCTCCGGATGGCTTCGCTGCCACTGCAGCTCTGGATGGCCCCTCTGTGACGCTACGGCGTAGTCGAGGCTGCGCCGCGCGAGGGTGCGTCTGATCGGACACCGGTCCGAGCGACGATTCCACTTGCCATTCTTGGCTTCGCGGGCCCTGACGGGCGAGCAGCCACGCTGCTCTAGCCTCGCTCAACCCCGCGGATAACGACAGCTACACGTCCACCGAGGGTTGCCCGGACAGCGACTAGGAAGTGCCGACACAAGCGATGTCGGCGTCAAGCTGGAGCGTGGTGTATCGAAGCCTCTTTGTTGTCAAGGCGCGCCGCAGCCCGGCCGCATGCAGCCGAAGTTGACTCCTTGGTGGAAGGCCGGCGGCGCCGGAGATAGACGCCCTGAGGTTGTCCTCCCGGACCTAAACATGCGCGGCGGTCGTTGCGCAGCTGCTTGTAGACGGCGTCGCTGATTCTTCACTTGAGGGCGCGGTAGGCCTCTTTCGGTGTCGCGGCGACATGCAGTGCAGGGTTGAGCTGCCGGTTGCCGCGCGGGTTGAGCCGGTGACGCACCTTCGGTCCGGACGACGCCTCGATAGGTGCGGTGCTGTTGTAGCTGGCGAAGTGGTCCGCGCTCGGGAACCTGGTGATGTCGCCGGCGTGCCCGATGATCGTCGCGGCAATGAGCTATGCACGATGCTGAACGATCTCGGGTGGCGGGCCGAAGTGCGTCAGTTGTCGCGTGGACTGTTCTCGTTAGAAGCGACAGTGGTTGACTCACCGGCGGCGTTCGCCGTCATGATGCTGCCGTGAACGCCCCGACCTGGCCCGCTGACTGGGATGACCGGCGTGCTGGCATCAACTGTCCGACCTGCGTGCAAGGTCGTCCGGAGGAGACGCGGGGCGGCGTCCGGTTCTTCGCCGGCGCCGTGGTCGATGCCTACCTGCGAAAGAGTGCCCCGCTACCGGGATACGCGATGGCTGTCTGGCGAGGAAGACACGTCCCGGATCTGGTCGACCTCACCCCCGAGGATCTGGCCGCGTACTGGACAGAGGTCGCCGCGGCGGCCCGAGGCATCTACGAGGTCTATCAACCGGCTCAGCTGAACTACCTGACATACGGCAACAACGTGCCGCATCTACATACGTACCTCGTTTGCCGCTACCTCGACGACCCAGCACCCGGACTGCCTCTCGCACCGTTCATCGAACGACCCATCGACGGCGCCGAGCTCATGCGGCGCGTCGCAGAGCTGAAGACTGCCGTTGGCCGGTAACGGCGCTTCCAAATCGCTTGGATTTGTCGCACGCTCTGCTCGTGCTCGGCATCCGACAGCAACGCCAGCGGTCAACGACAATGGCCCGGCTCCTGTTGGTCGCCGCCGTGGCCGTCGTCGTTGCTGCTTGTGACAGCCGAAGCGACGGCACCGGCAGCCTGTCGCAACCGACGGCGACTCAGCTGGCGTCGCAGGCTCCGACAGCGAGTCCCACATCGCCACCGCCGCAGCCCTGGGTAGCCCTGGACACGGACTATGCGCACGATGAGACCTTCTGCGCGCATCGACCGCTCACCGGCAAGATCAGGTACGTCATCAGGGCGAACCGGGTCACCCTTCGGTTCGGCGTCGGGGGGCTGCCGCCCCAATCAGTCGGGGGGCTGCCGCCCCAATCAGTCGTCGCCGTGAACTGGATCAACAGCCCGGCACGCGGCTACGTGATCGCGTTCGTCCACTCAACGGCGACCGGGAAGGCCCAGCAGTCCACGCTTCGCATCTTCCGCGGTGGAGAGGTCCATGGCCAGGGCCTGCAGCTGTCCACCAGCAATGGCCGACCCCTCGGCCCTGACCTTGAACCCTGCTAGACCAGGCCGGGTACCGAGTGCAGCGACGCGGCACTTCATGCGCGCCGGAACCTGGCCGAGCAGCCGATCCACGGGGTGGGGGCGGCTAGGGTTAGCGCCCGTGGCGGGGCCGGCAAACGAGGCGATGCGTCAGGCCTGGGATGGCCCGGAAGGGGCGCAGTGGTCGGAACTGGCTGAAGGATTTGAACGCGCCAGCACGGAGCACCGCGCTGTCCTGCTGCGCGCGGCGGCGCTGGCCCCTGGTGAGGACGTGCTGGATCTCGGGTGCGGTAACGGCGCCTTATCCCTGCAGGCAGGTGCTGCTGTCGCGCCGGGGCGGGTCGTAGGTATTGATCTGTCCTCAGCGATGCTCGGGAACGGGCGGGCGCGAGCGGCCGCCGCGGGACGAAGCAACGTCAGCTTCGTGCACGCGGACGCGCAGGTGTACGCCTTCGAGCCGGCGAGCTTCGACGTTGTCGTCAGCAATGCGGGTGCGATGTTCTTCGACGACCAGAACGCAGCGTTCACCAACCTGCGTACTGCGCTCAAGCCGAGGGGTCGGATCGTCTTGCTCGTGTGGCAAGTCCTCGAGAACAACGAGTGGCTCACCGAGCTGCGCCGGGCGCTCGCACTGGGGCGGGACCTGCCGACACCGCCCGTCGGCACGCCAGGACCATTTGGTCTCGCCGACCCCGACCACACGCGTGATCTGCTCGCCCGCACCGGCTACGGCAGCATCAGGATCGAGGACGTGCGTCCACCGATGCGAGTCGGCGATGACGTCGAATCCGCCTACTCATTCGTCTCAAGGATCGGTAATACCAGAGGTCTGTTGGAAGATCTCGGTGAAGATGATCGGATCACCGCACTAAACAATCTCCGCACGGTGCTGACCGAGCATTCGACTCCGCAGGGCGTCGTTCTCGGCACGGCCAGCTGGCTGGTCACGGCGGCACGCTCCTGAAGGTCTCGGCCCTGATGCGCTCAACACAGTCGCTGCCCTCGAAGGTGACGCGGTAGGTCACCACTTCGACCGACTGTCTGGTGCCACGACGCGCACGATAACGCCGCCGCCACGCCCCGGAACGGATCCCCTCTCTGTCAAGACGCGGCTACGACCTCGGGCGTAAGGTCGGCGGTGAGTCCGGAGAGTGGCTGCTCCGAAGTGCTGGCCATGGGGATTAGGTCAGCCGCGCTGGATTGAAGAGTCGCCCCCAATTGCCCTCCCGGACTCTTTGCCGCCTGGTCGGCAACGAGAGCGCGATAGACGGCGTCAGAGAGTCGTCGTTTGAGGCAGCGCAGTGCGCCGAGGCTGCCTTTGCCGGCGGCTTTCTTGCGGTCGTAGTAGGCGCGACCTCGAGGGTCGTGGGTCAGTTGAACGATCGCGGCGGTGTGCAGCGAGTGGTTGAGCTGACGGTTGCCGAACCGGGTGAGTCGGTGGCGAACGACTTCACCGCTGGAGGCTTCGACCGGTGCGGTGCCGGTAAAGCTGGCGAAGTGGTGCCGGCTCGGGAAGCGGCTGACGTCACCAACCTCGCCGAGGATCGTCGCAGCGATCACCGGGCCGACGCCGATGATGTCGGTGAGGCTTGTGCCGGTCGCCGCGACCGCGTCACGGATCTGCTTGGTGACAGCCTTGATCTTGCGGTCGAGGATGACCACGTCATCGATCATCTCGACGACCATCGCCCGTCGGGTGCGGCCTGCGACATCGCGAGGCCGGACGGTGGCGATGAGCTGCTTGGCCTTGGTCGCGGACAGTCGTTTCGGTGCACCGGAAGGGATGAGCTCCATCAGCAGCTGGTGGATCCGGTTCAGCGTCTGCGTGCGGGTGCGGACGAGTTCACGCCGACGATCGGACAACAACCGCAGTGCGACGGTCTCATCGTCGAGGGTCATCTCCGTCAAGCCGCGGCGTCGCAACGCAGCGACACCGACGGCGTGCGCGTCGGCGGGGTCGTTCTTGCGACCGTGACCGGTGTCGAGCACCCGAACGCGCGTCGACAGCTTCGCCGGCACGTCGATAACCCGCTCGCCGTCGGCCACCAGTCGCTGGGCGAGCTGGCGGCCAACACCCCGGGCGCCCTCGACCGCCCAACGGCGCTGCCGCCAACGACGAGCGAACGCCCGCAGCTCGCGGTATCCGGCCGTCGTGTTCTCCACCCGCAACGTCGCCAGCACTCGTTCGTCACGGTCCAGCACTTCCACGGTGTGCGACCTCTTCGCCGGGTCGACCGCCACGATCACTTCCGACACCTTCACCCTCCCGCTCGACTCGATGTGGTCGACGGGGCGGGCATGCCTACCTAGAGCGCAGCAGACCCCTCTTGAGCCACGACCCGTCAGCATCAGCCGGCGGGATCGCAGTCCGTTTCAAAGCCACACCGCAAGGGTGGGCAGGCACATACCGAGCGACCCGCCGGCCGACTAACCCGAAGTCTGGCCTGACCTCGAGCTGCCGTCATTCAAGAGGTAGGCACATACCCGTGGTCCGGGTGCGCCACCCGAATTGGTTCGTGAAGACCCTGCGCAGGCAGTCAGCGCCCCCATCAGGGTCAGGGCCACGCGACCCGTCTGTCGGTCCACGAGACCCCTTCGTGGCGGCAGAGGCAGAAGGGATGCCCGGCCGGGTCCGTGTAGACCTGCCAGCCGTATCCCTCGTGTCCGATGAAGTCCTTCTGGAGTGTCGCGCCGAGCTCGACGACGCGGCGCTGTTCGGGCTCGATCAGGTCCACCTCGAAGTCGAGGTGGTACTGCTTTGGGTGTTCGTCCTCGGGCCAGCGCGGAGCGCGGTAGTCCTCCACCCGCTGGAAGGTCAGACCCACCTCGCCGAAGGCGATGCCGGCAGAGCTTTCCGAACTGCCCTCAATAAGGTCGCGGCCTGTCACCTCGGAGTAGAAGGTCGCCAGTCTCATGGGGTCCGGACAATCGATGATGAAACCGAGGAGCTGCAGCATCTGACCACCTTGTCATCGAGCAGGGCGCCTGCCCTGTCACGAGGGGCCCGCCACCGACCCGTGGACTCCCAGGCCTGAGGAAGAGGTGCGTACTGGCCTCTCGTGCACTCGATTGGCCGGCCGGCCTGTAGAGGAACTGTGATCTATGCCTTGTCGTTGCCGTGCTGGCTCCCCGCACCTTGTAGCTCCGTCCGACCAGGCGCGGCCCGCTGGCGTTCTTTGCGCCGATACATGTCTGCGTCGGCGGAGTGCATCGCCTGCTCTGGGTCTCCGGACGCGGCGAGGAGCGCAAGGCCGATGCTGGCCTGAGGCTGGATAGTCGTGTCGCCCACCCTGACGGGTTGGGAGACGGCATGGTTCAGTCTGCGGACAAGTGTGACCGCTTGTTCGGCGCTCGCCACCGTCTTGGCGAGGACCGCGAACTCGTCGCCACCGAGCCGGCAGCAGATATCTTCGGGACGAACGGTTGCTCGGAGTCGGTCGGCCACTGTACGCAGCACTGCATCGCCGGCGGCATGGCCGAACTGGTCGTTGGTCGACTTGAAGCCGTCAAGGTCCAAGTAGAAGAGGGCGCCTTCGTGCTGCCGGGTCGCGATGTGCGATGTCACGTACTCCCAGAAGGCCGCGCGGTTCGCTAGCCCCGTCAACGGGTCGTGCAACGCACGATGGGTCACCTCCTCCGTCCATGCCCGGCGCTCGCGTGCGTCGTACAAGGTGAGCAGGAGGCCGTGCATCAACGGCTCATCGAGCAGGTTGGTCACCGCCATGTCGACCCACAGCCACGTGCCGTCAGCGCAGCGCACCCGATGCTCTACCAACGGCAGCAACTCGTGTCCGCCGGCGACGGCAGCGTGAGCAGCCGTAACCCTTTCCCGGTCGTCCGGATGAACGAACTCCCACCACGAACTGTCCGCCAGTTCCTCGGCTCGCCAGCCGGTCAAGCTTGTGACGCGGGGTCCCGCGAAGAGGACGAGGCCTTCGAGGTCGGTGCCGATGGCTGCCTCGTGCGACCGCTGAAGCAGAGGACGAAGCACCGTGTCGAGGTCGATCGACACGCCGGCGAGTCCGACGAGGTGGCCGCGTGCGTCCCGCAGAGCGGAATCGGTGACCAGTGCCGGGAAGGTGCTGTTGTCCTTGCGGTGCACCATGAACACCCCGGACCAAGGCCGTCCGGCCTGCAGCTGCGCCATGATCTCGCTTGCGCGCTCGCGCATCCGATTGGGGATGACCAGGTCCTCGATCGGGCGGCCAATCGCCTCCGCGGCTGTCCATCCATAGAGCTGCTCGGCGGCTTCGTTCCACATGAAGATCGTGCCGTCCAGGTCGGTGGCGATGACCGCATGACCGAGCGAACCGGGTATCAGGAGGCGTCTCGGGTCGGGCGCATCGCTTCCTTCGGACACTCAACAGCCTCCGATCCAGCGGGACACGATCCGGAAACCATTGCGACCGGCCACGTTGCCCACTCTCTTTACCGAGGCGTTGAACGCACCATCCGGTTTGGGTGATGCGATCGGGGCGCACGCAAGGTGATGCCGTCGAATATGCGATCCCTCGGCTCGAACCGGCCCTCGGATGGCGACCCGGCCCGACTGGCCGACGAGCCCGCACGGCTGCCTACCGGCCGCAGGCGACATTCACGACGTCGGCCAAGTCCGTCGTCCGTGTCATGTAACGACAGATCTCTTGGGCCGCACCCGCCTCGTAGGCGTCACTATCGAGCGCGGTCGGCGAGACGCGCGAGCGATCGAGAACGCCGGATCATGCGCTGTTCAGAGGAACGTCCGTGCCTGAGCGCGCCGGAGCGCGCTGTACGCCGGACAGTTGCCGAGCCACCGGCAGAGCCGAGAACGCCGGCTCCGTTGAGACAATTCGACGACGTGGAGGTAGCAGCGCGCGAATATCTCCAAGAGCACTCAGCGACGTCCTCGTTCGCGAAGGTGCACGAAGCCGACGATCTGCTCGGCGACCAGCACCGGATGGGTCTTGATCAGCATGTGGGTGGCGTCGACCTCGACGACCTCGATCAGCTCGTTGTCTTCGGCGAGCGCGGAAAGGTCACGGCTGAGCCCTTGACGGTAGGCGCGTGTGAGGGCCAGGCCGCGGCCCGCAAGGAGCTTGATCGCGGGCCGTTCCTCGGGCCGGGTGGCGTTGAACAGGAGCAGCGGACAGTCGAGGTCTCGGTACAGCGAGAACAGGTCCACCGCGTCTACATCTTTGATGACTTGACGCAATGTCTGTGGCGTTGTCGCCGGTCTCTTCTGCAGCGTGACCATCATGACTTGGAGCACCGCCGCGACGGGGCCGCATGTCAGCAGGTCCAGCCGCTTTTGCTGCTTGTCCAACAGCGCCCGGACGTAGGTTTCGTCATAACCCACGAACTGGTCGACGCGGCCACGTCCGTGCCCGTCGATGTTGATCGCGGCGGGGCAGCTCGGGTGTTCGCGCGCGTAGGCCACCGCGACCATGCCACCGAGCGAGTGCCCTGCCACGGCCGACACCCCGAGGCCGTAGGCGGCGGCGACGGCGACGGCGTCCTGCACTGCTGAGGCGAACGTCCACGGCGCGGGGTCCGTGCTGCCGTGCCCGCGGAAGTCGAAGGTGATGACGCGAAACGTCGACCGCAGCTGACCGGCGAGCGGCTCCAGCGAGCTCTGTTCCATCCCTGCGCCGTGCATGAGCAGCAGGGGAACACCCGGTCCGCCGTAGTCCCGGGTCGCCAGCCTTATCCCTTGGTTGTCGACGGTCCTATTCGTGAACGTCACCGTCTGCATCGTCACTCGCTGCTTCATGAACGGTTGGTGCGGCTGGTGTACTTCAAGCAGCCGCAGCCTGAGTCCCACGCCATGTCCCGCACAGCGTCGATCCCGTAGTGCCGGTTTGGGCCGAGGTGGGCGCTGAAGCTCAGCGCTGTCGGGAAGCTTGTGCCGAGAGACTCAAAGCCGGACCGCAACCCCGCCACGGTTGGCGCTCGCCCAGCGACCAGGGCCGCGCGAAACGAGTACAAGGCGTCACAGACGCTGTACATGGCCTCGAGGTCGTTCCGGTTCGTGACGCTGAGGCCACCGGCGGTCATCACCGCTCGGCAATGTTTGGCCCCAGGTGTGTCGCCAGGATCCTGTCGCGCTGCCACATCGATCGCAGGCGCCCACCCCACAGTCAGCGCCCCATTCATCTGGGCCGCGGGAACGTTCGCCGCACCGAGTTGGCCCAGTCCCGGCAGATACGCGTAGCGCGGGCGGTACTTCTGTGACTCGGCGTCGTCCATGAAGACCGCCGAGGCTCCAAAGACGTGAGTGATGCCTGCCGCTTTGAACTTCAACACGGCCGACTGAGTACCGGCGATGGCATCGTTTGCATCGCGGCTATAGGTGAACGTGTCCGCAAACTTCAGGCCGTGCTTCGCGAGTTCTTTGGTTATGTCTGCGTAGTAAGCGTTCTGGTCGGGCGAGTCGACGTGGATCAGGCCGAGCCGAGTTGGCGTGGAACCGGGGCCGCCGGAGACGATGTTCCACGGCTGCGCGAAGTTGCGTGCCATCAGGCTCTCGACGAACAAGTGCGCCAGTCGCTCTGCGGTGACCGCGGTCGGCCCGAACAGGAAGTTGCCGCCGTTGGCCTGGTAGTCCGCCGCCGGTAAATACGCCCCGTTTCCGTCGGCGATGATCAGGGGCGATCCCATGACTGCGGTGCACTGCCGCAGATAGTCGTCGACCAGATTGAAGATGACGCTGAACACCTTGTGGTCGTCGCGGAAATCGGTGCAGACCTCCGCGTCGCTCTGAGCGGGATTGGCGATATAGGAGGCGGTGCTGTAGGAGTGCACGTACGACACCAGCTTGCGTCCGAGGATGCCTCCGGATCTGTTGATGTCATCGGTGACCGCCGCGACCATGTCCTGCGGAGGGATGCTGCCGGCGCCCTTGATGCCGAAGGTTTTTGCAACCGCAGTCGTGTCCGACGGGAGCGGGATGCCGACTGTGATCGTGGAGGCCGTAATCCCGCGTGCGGCAAGCACACCGCCAGCGGGTCCGGTCCGCGCCTCGGTCCCGGCTCCGTGCTCGCCTCCAGGTGGGTTCAGCGCAGAGCTCGAATCTCCAGAGCGACCGTTACCCGAGCCGGACGGCACTGCGGCTTGCGGAGGAGCCAACGGGGCGCCGGTACCGGCACCCCCCGCGCCAGGGCTGTCGCCGATGCCGGTGCTCGCCTGCGGGCCAGCAATTGCTGGCGCGTTCGCGACGGTGGTGCCACAGGCGGTGACGCTCAAGGCCAGGCAGACGGCGGCCGTCGCTTCGCGCCCATGAGCCCTGCTCATTCGCCCGGCGTTTCGATCAGCATGTCGATGGCGCGGCGCATCAGCATCGCGGCATCGGGCTCGGGGTCGATAGCGCGGCGCGCAGTGAGCCCATCCAGCAGCGCCGCGAACAGTGCACCCAGCTCAGCCACCGGCATGGGTGCCGCTCGACCCCGTCGCGCACACAGGTCGGTCAGGGCCTCCCCCAGGACGATCTCCCCGCGCTGTTGCAGCGCGATCGCGCGCGGGCCCAGTTCGGGGTCACGGAAGATGCCAGCGATCACCTGTGCGCGGGCAATGGACGCTCTGGCTGGCTCACCATCCGACTGGATCAAGCCGGTCAACAACGCGATCACCTCGGTGTCGCTTGTCGCCTCCATGACTTGGCGGCGGAAAGCGTCGAACGCAGGCGCGGCATAGTGTTCGACCGCCTCCAGCGCAGCTTCTTCCTTGCTGCCGAAGTGGAAGTAGAAGGCACCGCGGGTGTATCCGGCCAGCTCGGCGATCGCGTCGATTGACGCGTCCGCCCAACCCCGCTGTCGAATGACTCCAACTGTCGCGTCCAGCAGTCGCACGCGGGTCTGCTCCCGCTGCTCCGCTCGCGTAAGTCGTGCACGCATCAGCGCAGACTAGACATTCACATACAATAGCGTCAATACATACAAGATTGTATCTGAACGCAGATTCTGGCGACCGTCGTGACGATGACGTAGCGACGAGACACGTGTAGAGAGAACAGGAGGCGCGTAGGGGAACGGCGAGGAGGAACGTATGGCGGCGACAGCCGAGTCGGCACGCAGGCCGTTGCCGGCTGCGCCGAGTCCACTGTCGCAACTCCTGGCGCAGGATGATCGCCGCGCGGCATTTGCGATCCTGTTTCCGCTGCTGGTGCTCGCCGTGCTCGGCTGGGTCGTGTCGTTCCGCGACGCGCCGCCGATGGACTCGGGTGCGCTGCTGTTTGTCGCATCGTGGGTCGTGATGATGACGGCGATGATGCTGCCCGGCGTGGCACCTGTGGTCGGCCTTTACATCCGTGCCGCGCAAAACGTCTTCGCAGCCGCGCCGTTCTTTGTCGCCGCCTACCTGTTTGTCTGGGTTTTGTCGGTGATCCCGGCGTATGCCGTCAACAACGTCGTGGCCAACCCGTTGATGCAGGGCCAGGAATGGGTCGGGCGACTCGCCGGTGGCGCGCTCCTCGCGACCGCGGCGTACGAGCTGTCACCGCTTAAAACGATGTGCCTGCGCCATTGCCGAGCGCCGGTCAGCTTCTTCCGTGCACATCCGGCCGACCTCGACCAGGCGGGCGCCGCAGTAGCGGCGGGTATCCGGCACGCCCTCTACTGCCTCGGTTGCTGCGCCGGGTGGATGATGGTGCTGATTGTGCTCGGAGGGATGCAGTTGGGGTGGGCGCTCGCGCTCGCCTCCATCGTCACCTTGCAGAAACTCGCGCCGCGCGGCGAGTCAATCGTCCGCGTGACCGCCGCTGCCGCAGCGACTCTTGGGGTGGCGTTTCTCATCGCACCGGGACTGTTGGCGCATACCACCACGACATAGGACCGGGCGCAACGGGGGTTCGCAAACGGCCATGGCACGGAATTGGCCGTCATGGCGCGTCAAAGCGGCCGGACGGGGAACGAGTCACCTGCATTAGTTGCGAAGTCGGCCACGGTGGAGGGTCGGACGCATGGCGGAGCTGACGCTGGCGAACGTCGGCAAGGTGTACGGCGATGGCACGCGCGCGGTGACCGATCTCTCCATCGACGTCTCCGACGGTGAGTTGATGGTCTTCGTCGGCCCGTCGGGCTGTGGCAAGTCGACCGCGCTCCGCATGGTCGCCGGCTTGGAGTCGATCACCGAGGGCGAGGTGCGAATCGGCGACCGAGTCGTCAATGACCTGCCGCCTCGAGACCGCGACGTGGCGATGGTGTTCCAGTCATATGCGCTCTATCCGCACATGACGGTGCGTGAGAACATCGGCTTCTCGCTCAGGCTGCGCAAGGTGCCGAAGGACGAGCTGAACCGCCGAGTGGAGGAGGCAGCCGAGCTGCTCGGTTTGTCCGAGCACCTCGACCGCAAACCGCGCAACCTCTCCGGCGGCCAGCGGCAGCGCGTCGCGATGGGTCGCGTCATCGTGCGGCAGCCGCAGGCATTCCTCATGGACGAGCCGCTGTCGAACCTCGACGCGAAGCTGCGCGTGCAGATGCGGGCAGAGATCAGCCGGCTGCAGCGGGACCTGAAGGTCACCACGATCTACGTGACCCACGACCAGACCGAGGCGATGACACTCGGCGACCGCGTTGCTGTCCTGCGCGCCGGCGAGTTGCAGCAACTCGCTCCGCCACAGGTGCTCTACGACCGCCCAGCCAACCTGTTCGTCGCCGGCTTCATCGGCTCGCCGGCGATGAACGCACTCGAAGGGACACTGCAGCGCGACGCAACTGGCGGCTACATCGTCGAGCTCGGCACTCGGTGCCTGGCCATTCCCCCGGCTGCGTTGGACGCACGCCCCGGCCTCGCTGCGATGACTGGGAAGCCGATTGTCGTCGGGATCAGGCCCGAGGACCTGCAGGACGCAGCGGTCGCCGGCGCGGCCGATGGACGGACATTGACGGCAGTCGTCAATCTGGTGGAGCCACTGGGCGCGGACGTCATGGTGCATCTGTCGATCGACGTGCCGCGGCCACGTGACATGGGTGACTTGGCCGAAGCCGTCGGCGAGCTGGGCGAGGCGCCGTTCACGGCAGATGAAGACGCCGCGCCGATGGTCGCGCGGTTCAGCCCGCAGAGCCGGGCTGCGGTCGGCGACCGAATCAGTGTCGTCGTCAACACCGATCGCTTGCATTTCTTTGACCCACATACCGGGACGGCCATCTGGAAAGGCTGACGTCATACATCAACGAAGGGTCTTTGGCATGAACAACAGACGCAGCTCGCTCACCGCCGTCGCCGCGATCACGGCACTAGTTGCGGCGGCCTGTGGGGGATCCAGCAGCGGAGGATCGAGTCCGAGCGGTGGCACTCCGAGCGCCAGCTCGTCGGCAGCCGCCCTCGGCCACTTCAACGGGAAGTCGTTCACCATCCTCGGTCAGTGGACCGGCGCGGAGCAGAAGGCCTTCCAGAGCGTCATCGACGGTTTCGACAAGCTCACTGGCGCGTCCGGTAAGTACTCCGCTGCAGCCGGTGGCGACGAGGCGAGCGTCCTCGGCGCGAAGGTCAACGGCGGCAACCCACCGGATGTGGCGTTCGTGTCACTCCCGGGTGCGCTGCAGCAGTACGCCAAGGCCGGAAAGCTCGTCCCGCTCGGCTCAGCTGCACAGCAAGCGGTCAACGCGAACTACTCCAACGAGTGGGTCACACTCGGTTCCTCCAACGGCAAGGTCTACGGCGTCCCGTTCGACGCGTCCAACAAGTCAACGGTCTGGTACAACACCAAGGGGTTCAGCAACGCCGGCCTGAGCAGCACGCCGAACGACTGGCCGACGTTCATCAAGGATGCGCAGACTCTGCACGACTCGGGCGTGCAGATCCCGATCTCGGTCGGCGGCGGTGACGGCTGGACGCTCACCGACTGGTTCGAGAACGTCTACCTGCGCACCGCGGGTACGGCTATGTACGACAAGCTCACGCAGCACCAGATCAAATGGACCGACCCGTCGGTTGCCAAGGCGCTGACGACGCTCAAGCAGGTCTGGGGCAGCCCGACGCTGATCGGCAGCCCGAGCAATGCGCTCAAGGTCCCGTTCACTGGATCGGTCGACAACACGTTCAAGGCGAACCCGAGCTCAGCCATCGTTTACGAAGCGAGTTTCGTCGCCACCACCATCACGGGCGACAAGCTGCCGGCCAAGGTCGGCGTGACGGCGAAGTTCTTCCCGTTCCCGTCGATCAACGGTTCGCAGCCGACGCTGGAAGCGGCCGGCGACTTCGCGGTCGCCTTCAGCAATGCACCGGTGGTCCAGGCGTTCCTCCAGTACGTGGCGTCACCGGAAGCGGCGAAGGAGCTTGTGTCCGCCCCAGGCAGCGGCTTCATCTCCGCTAACAAGAACCTGTCGACCAGCGCCTATCCGGACAGCACGCTCGCGCAACTGGCGCAGCAGCTGGTCTCGGTCGGCGACAACTTCCGCTTCGACATGTCCGACCAGGCACCCGCTGCTTTCGGTGGAACGCCCAACAAGGGTGAGTGGGCAGACCTGCAGGCGTTTCTCGGCAATGGCAACGTCAGCGCCGCGCAGCAGAAACTCGAGCACGACGCCGCTGCCGCATACGGCACCTGATGCAAGCGATTGTCGAGACGTTTCCGCGGCGATGACCGATGTCGATAGCTGAAGGGGAACCGGCCGCCGGCGCACCGGCGGTCGGTTCCTCCATGCTGCTCGAGGCCGAGCGTCGTACGACGGATGGCGGTGCAGCCCGGCGCCACAAACCGCGCCGTGGCGCGCCCGGCGAAAAGCGTTGGTTCGCGTGGGTGTTCCTCGCACCCGCGCTGGTCATGCTCGGCGCGATCCTGCTCTATCCGCTGGTCTACTCGATCGTTCGCAGCCTGTTCTCCGACACACCCACGGGCGCCGTGAAGTCGTTTGTCGGTCTGCATAACTTCCGCGACATCTTCACCGACAGCCGGTCGCTGCAGGCGGTGAAGAACAACGTCTACTGGATTGTCGTCGTCCCGACGCTGATCACGATCCTCGGCTTGGTGTTTGCCGTGCTCACCGAACGGATCCGGTGGGCAACCGTGTTCAAGACGGTGCTGTTCATGCCGATGGCGATCTCTGCGCTCGCGTCCGGCATCACCTTCTCGCTCATCTACGCCGACCAACCCACGCGCGGGTTGGGCAACGCGATCGCCATCGGCATCCACGACACATTTTCGTCTTCGAGCCCCTACCCGACGGTGCAGCCGCGTGACACCAAAGTCTTCGTTGGATCGGCAAAGACCGGTTTCACCACGCACCAGAGCTACTCGCCGGGTACGGCGGCGCTGCTGCCGCTCGTCGGTTTGAACCTGACGCATCCGCCTTCGTCGACCGCGCAGGCGACCGCGCCGTCAACCGGTTCCGGCGTGTTCGGCGTCGTATGGAACGACTTCCGGCTCGGCGGCGGCGGCACGCTCGGTTCCGTCGACACCGGCGAGCGCGGCCTTGGCGGGATGGCGGTCCAGGCGGTGCAGGGCGAGAAGGTCGTCGCCACGACGCACGCGGCGTCGAACGGGCAGTTCTCGTTCCCGACATTACGCTCCGGCACCTACCAGCTGCGCCTGCCGGCGAGCGCCTTCGGGCAGCCTTTCGGCGGGTACTCCTGGCTCGGCCCGAACCTCATCACGCCCGCGATCATGGCCACGTACCTCTGGATCTACGCCGGCTTCGCCATGGTGCTGATCGCAGCGGGTATGGCGGCGATCCCGCGCGACGCGCTCGAGGCGGCCCGGGTCGACGGCGCATCGGAATGGCAAGTATTTCGGCGCGTCACCGCGCCCTTGCTGGCACCCGTGTTGATGGTCGTGTTCGTCACACTTGCCATCAACGTGTTGAAGGTCTTCGACGTGGTCTACGTCCTGCAGCAAGTGGCGGGCGGCAGCGCCGGAAAGGCCGACGTCCTCGCCGTGAGCCTTTTCCGAGATTTCGGTAACCAGCAATACGGCCTGGCCAGCGCCATCGGCGTCCTGCTCGTCGTCCTCGTCATCCCCGCGATGATCCTCAACATCCGACGGTTCCGAAGGGACCAGACATGACGACGCTCGCGGGTACCGACATCGTCACCGGGTCGATCCACCGCGGATTGCCGGCGCGGATCGCGGCGCGTACGGGCGGCGGTGTGCTTCGGGTCTTCCTCGTCGTCATAGCGCTTGTCTGGTTGGTGCCGACGCTCGGTCTGCTCGTCGAGTCCTTTCGCGATCCGGCGCAGTACGCCAACGGCGGCTGGTGGCACGCCCTCGCCCACCCGGCTCAGCTCACCGTGTCGAACTACTCCGAGCTGCTCAAAAACAGCTCGATCACCTCCGCGTTGATCAACACCGTCTTGATCTCTGTCCCCGCTACGTTGCTCGTGATCCTGATCGGGGCGGCCGCGGGTTACGCATTCGCGTGGATCGACTTCCCCGGCCGGGACTGGCTGTTCTTGTTGGTGATCGGGCTGCTCGTCATCCCGATCCAGATCGCACTGATTCCCGTGAGCAAGCTCTACACGTCGCTCGGCATTTCCGGTTCGTTGCTGTCGGTGATCCTGTTCCATGTCGGCTTCGGTTTACCCTTCGCCATTTTCTTATTGCGCAACTACTTCGCTGGCATTCCGAGGGATCTGCTCGAGGCCGCTCGTATGGATGGCGCGAGCGAGGCCAAGATCTTCTTCCGGGTGGTGCTCCCACTCGGGATGCCCGCGGTCGCGTCGCTCGGGATCTTCCAGTTCTTGTGGGTCTGGAACGACTTGCTGGTTGCACTCGTTTTTGCCAACCAGTCGAGCCAGCCGATCACGGTCGCGCTTATCGATCAGACCCGGCAATTCGGGAGCAGCATCGACATTCTCGCGCCCGGCGCATTTGTGTCACTCATCATCCCGCTCATCGTCTTTCTCGCCTTCCAACGCTTCTTCGTGCAAGGCGTGCTGGCGGGGTCAGTGAAGTAGGCGAGCCTCGTCAAGCTTCGTCGTTCGCGATCCCAGCGATCAGGAGGTCGAACATGTCGTCAAGCGGTACGTCGACGAGGCGCCCTTCGGCCGCGCTGTAGGCAGCGAGGGCTGGGTTCGCTTCGGGGTCCGACTCAAGCGTCGGGACTTGTCCTCGGGCTGTTGTCGACCGACCGAGCCCGCGACCTCCTGACTGAGGCGGTCGGCCGCAACGCCTACCTCGCCATGGCCTCAGGCATGGGTGTGACTGTTCTGACCCAGTCATCGACCATCACCAACTCGGTGCTGGTTCCGTTCGCCGGCGCCGGCATCCTGACCCCGGCACAGATCTATCCGGTCACCGTCGGCGCCAACCTCGGCACAACTTTCACAGTGGTGTTCGCGGCGTTCACGGTTATCGCCGTCTTCATGCTGCTGCCCGCACTGATCATCGTCTTCGTCGGCGTGCTCTAGCCGATTCCGTCTGGCAGGAACTCGGTTGGACCTGCCGAAGCACGTCGCGTGGAAGCATCCCGGATTGCACACCGCCGTCGGACCGCGCTACTGACAGCGCTCGCGACGACCCTCGTTGCGCTTGCCGGCGGCCTTGCCACTGTCCGCGCCACCGCAGCGCCTGGCGGAGGCAGCGTCACGATCGAGGTGCTGTCCAACCGTGCCGACCTCATCTCAGGCGGCGACGCGCTGACCCGAGTCACGGTGCCCGCCGGGGCCGACGCCGTGCACGTTGTCGTGACCGTCAACGGGCAGCGTGTGTCCGCACTCAAGGCCGACGGCACGCGCAGCCTGACCGGCTTGCTGACCGGTCTGCGCAACGGCCGCAACGTGGTCCGCGCCGTGCTGCCGGACGGTCGCGGTGCTCGGCTGACGATCACCAACCATCCATCGGGCGGGCCGGTCTTCGCCGGGCCACAAGTGCACCCGTGGATCTGCGACAACGCCTCCGGCGGCAACGGCGCCGCCAAGGACGCAAAGTGCGATACGACACCGACATACGAGTATCAGTACCGCGACGCATCGGGAACCTTCGAGTCATACGACCCGAACAATCCGCCGCCGAATGTTCCGACGACGACGACCGACCAGGGCAAGACCGTCCCTTACATCGTGCGGATCGAGCAAGGCACGATGGACCGCGGCAACTACCTCATCGGCGTGCTGTGGGACATCAAAGCCAACCGCCCGACGGCGTGGAACCACAAGTTGCTGGTTCCATTCGGCGCTAGCACAGCGGTGCATTACGGCTCCGGCGCACCGACCAGCGTTACTGACGACACCGCACTCAGCCGCGGATTCCTTGTCGCTGACAACAGCCTCAACGTGCAAGGGCAGAACGCCAACGGCGTCGTGTCCGCGGAGGCGGTCATGATGCTCAAAGAGCGAATCATCGAGCAGTATGGCGCGATCCGCTACACCATCGGCAACGGCTGCTCCGGCGGCGCGATCCAGCAGAACCTGCTCGTGTCGATGTATCCCGGCTTGCTCGACGGCATCCAGCCGAACTGCAGTTTCAGTGACATGCTCACCACCGGTCTCGACGTGCTCGACTGCCATCTGTTGCTCAACTACTTCGACAACACCTCTCCGTCCATGTGGGGCGACGAGGCGCAGCGCGCCGCCGTCGACGGTCACAAGGACAGCAGCGACTGCGCTGCGTGGGAGGCACTCTTCGCGGGCGCGTTCGACCCCACCAAGGCCAGCAACTGCAACCTGCCGCAATCGGAGGTCTACGACCCCAAGACCAACCCGAAAGGCGTCCGCTGCACCATCCCCGACTACTTGGTCAGCGTCCTCGGGCGTCGACCGAAGTCGTTTTGGGGCACGGTTGAGAAGCAGCTCGGCCATGGCTTCGGTCAGCTGCCCCTGGACACGGTCGGCGTGCAGTACGGGTTGAGAGCGCTGCAGTCCGGCACGATCTCGCCGGCCCAGTTCGCTGATCTCAACGCGAAGATCGGTGCCATCACCATCGACGACGTGTTCACGTCGAGACGACTGAAGGCTGTGCCCGCGGGGGTCGCGACGGTCTATCGCACCGGCTTGATCGCCGACCCTCGGCAGTGGGCGAATGTGCCGATCATCGATCTCCGTGGCTACAGCGAGTCCAGCGAGATCCACACCAGCGTCTACACCTACGCGTCTCGTGCCCGCCTGGACGATGTCGTCGGCAACCACGACAACCAGATCATCTGGACGTTCGATCCCGCGGTACCGATCGCGCCGACCCCCACGTCAGAACTCGCGGCCAAGGCGTTCGACCTGATGGACCGATGGCTCACCGCGATCGCGGCCGACCAGGAGCTGCCCGCAAGCAGCTGCACGACGGTCTATCCGGCGTACTCGACGCCGCGGCTCGAGGCCGGCGAGCCGCTGCGCAACGACAACGTGAAGTGCCGGCTCAAGCCGCTTGTCCGCACCGACTACACGGTCACCTTCACGGACGCCGAGTGGGCGCAGCTCCAGAAAGCCTTCCCGGCCGGGGTTTGTGACTGGAGCAAACCTGCTGTAGAGCAGCGGCCGGCGGCGACCTGGCTCACTTACGCGACCGGACCCGGCGGAACCTCGCTCGGGGCAGCACCGGTCTCGGTTCCTTTCGGCGGCTGATCGCCCGGGACCCGGTGTCAACCTCGGCCCGGCTGCCAACGTTGACAGATCGTGCGAACAATTCTCGGCCGGGTCGCCGCACTGTGGGTCGCCCTCGCTGCGGCCGCATTCGTTCCGTATGGCGCGACGGCGCTGGCGGAGCCGTCATACTCTCCGCCATCGGGCAGCATCACCGGCATCGTTACCGACAAGGCCACCGGCGCGCCGCTAGCGAATGACTGCGACCTGACGATCGCCGCGACCTACGCCGACTTCACGGCCGACATGGTCTACGACGCGAGCGCCTACCCGGTGAAGCAGTTCACCGGCTGTCTTGACGCGAACGGTCGCTACACGATCACCGGCTTGCCGACCGACAGGTATCGGGTCGAGGCGACAGACGCGTCGGAGACCTATTTCGTTCAGTACCTGACGAGCAGAGACACCCCCATGACCAGCACCAGGTACAACGCCGCTGTCCTGGCTGTCACCGATGGCCAGTCGACGACGGCCGACTTCCCGCTTGTGCAGGGCGGGTCGATCGCGGGCACGGTCACCTGGGCCGCAACCGGTCAGCCGATGGCCAGCGACTGCGACCTGCAGATCACGATCACGTGGTCTCATGGCTCCGCACAGGCGCGCGAACACTCGGTCGACTGCACCGACGCGAACGGGCAGTTCGCGGTCGCCGATGCGGAACCAGGCGACTACGAGGTCGATGTCATCAAGCCGGGATACATCCGGCAGATGGTGACAGTTGCGGCTGGGCAAGCGGTGACAGGCATCGACGCTTCGTTGGTCCGCGGTGGCCGCGTGCGTGCGGTGTTCCGGTCGGGCGCCGACGGCAAGGTCCTCGGCCACGCCCCGAACGCGCTCGTGAACCTCCCGGCCCCGAACTCGCGGAACTGGATCGCTTCTCGCATCTGCCGGACATCCGGCTCGGGAGCGCTCGTCGTCCACGACGTTCCACCCGGCACGTGGCACGTCCGCGGTGCGTTGCTAGGTCTCTATCGCGGCCGCACCTGGCGTGGGCGCAATCCCGGCTCGGACTCCGAGGTGCAGGCGCGACGCGCTGTCACGGTCCGCCCCGGGCGAACGTCGACGGTGACCCTCCTGCTCTGGCCCGGGAGTCGACCCGCGCCGGCCCAATCGCAAAAGCCTCAACCGCAACCTGGCGGAAGCGTGGGCTCGTCCAACCAACCGGTCGGCGCGCTCGCCGGTGTGGTGAAAGACCAGCAGACCGGAGCACCCCTCGCGGCCGTCTGCGGTATCCAGATCAGGATCTACTCACCTGGTGCCGGCCGTCCGGCTCCGAGGCCGGCTACGGCGTACATCTCGTCGCGGCCCGGTGGCGCTCCCGCGGTGACGCCGGTCCTCAAGACGTGGACCGGCTGTCTCGATGCAGGCGGGGGATATCGCATCGGGGGTCTTCCCGCGACATACAACTGGCGCTCGCACTACACGCTGCAGGTCTCTGACCCGCAACTGCGCTACGGCTCGCGTTATCTCGGTGACACACCCACCCCCTATCGCGCGACGTTCGTTGCCGTGCACGCTCGTCAGACGACCGGTGGACTGGACGTGACTGTGCCCGAGCTCCCGTCGATAAGCGGCACGGTGTATGACGTCAACACCGGCGCCCCGATCAGCAACTTCTGCGATCTCACCATCCTGGTTGGTCGCGATGCACCCGCGCACGTATGCACCGACGCCAACGGCGGCTACACGGTGCAAGGCGTTCCTGCAGGCTTCATGTCCAGCATGTGGTTCAGGCCGGCGACGACATACCAGCCACATAGCTGGATGTCAGGTGAGACGTTGACGCTGGCGGCCGGCGAGCACCGTACCGGCGTTGACGTCTACCTCGTGCCGCTGCTCAACCCGGAGTCGGAGAAGTCCTCTCCCAGCAGCATTGCGCCTCGATGATCAGCGCGACACTAGCCTTCGCCGGGAAGCATGTCGGGATCCATCAGCACGACGCGCTTACCCGACGGAGCCAGACATCCTTGCCGTTCATCCGCTCCGCGACGCCCCACTCGTCGGAGAGCTCTTGCACCAACAGCAGTCCGCGCCCTCCGGTCGCGTCAAGACTTGGGTCGATCACCCGCGGTCGCTGCGAGCGTGGGTTGCTGTCGCGGACCGCGAGCTCGATCACGCCGTCGGCAATCGACAGCACTACTTCGATGGCCGTCCGCGCGTGCAGTACCGCGTTGCTGACCAGCTCAGAGACAACCAGCCGAAAGTCGTCGACTGCGCCGGTGAGGTCCCACCGCGTCAGCAGGTCAGCTACCCACCGCCGCGCCACACCAGTCGAGCGCGGCTGCGCCGGCAGCTCGATCACCGCGGACCGGCACACGTCAGTGGTGTCGGCTGAGCAGCGCCGACACCCGCTGATGCGTGACGCCGATCACCGCGCCGATCCGTCGCAGTGTCAGTCCTTCGGCGGCCAGCGCCTTGGCCCATGTTCGCCGTAAGGCGCTGCTCGCGGTGGTCAACAGCGCGACGCTGCCACCCAGTCGTTGCAGCACAACGCGCACGCCGTCATCAGAGGCCCGGCCGGCTCGCTCATCTCGAGCTGTCGCGCGCGCCATCCGAGCCGCGGTCCGATTGTCGGCAGCTGACTTCTCCGCAGCGTCAGCGACCGTGTCCAACGACGATGCCAGGCGCATCAGCGGCCCGCAATCGCTATTGCCTCCAGCGACTTTCGTCACAGACGTTTTCAGAGACACTCATACTCATGCTGCTGGACCTCACCGCGGCTGAGCTCGCTGCCGCCTTCGCCACCGGCCAGGTTTCGCCGGTCGACGTCATCGACGCACTCGGCGAGCGGATCGCCGCGGTGGAACCGAAGATCAACGCCTTCTATGTACTCGACCTGGACGCCGCTCGGGCAGCCGCGGGTGCCAGCGAGGAACGCTGGCGGTCCGGCGCTCCGCACAGCCCGGTCGATGGCATACCAGTCAGTGTGAAAGAGAACATCGCCACTCGCGGCGTGCCGGTCCCGCTCGGCACAGCGGCGACCGAGTTGGTTCCTGCGACCACGGACGCGCCTCCCGCCGCCCGGCTCCGCGAAGCCGGCTGCGTCCTGTTCGGCAAGACAACGATGCCCGACTTCGGGATGCTCTCGTCCGGCGTCTCCAGCTTTCATGGCACGACGCGCAACCCGTGGGACCTCACGCGCAACCCAGGAGGCTCCAGCTCGGGGGCCGCTGCCGCGGCCGCCTCGCGGCTCGGTCCGGTCCACATCGGCACCGACATCGGCGGATCACTGCGGCTGCCTGCCGGATGGACAGGTCTCGCGACTCTCAAGCCCAGCCTCGGCCGGGTTCCGATCGACCCTCCGTATGCCGGTCGAGTCGCCGGACCGATCGCCCGCAGTGTTGGCGACGTCGCTCTGTTCATGGCTGTTCTGAGCGAGCCCGACGTCCGCGACCACATGAGCCTGCCGACCGCTGACATCGCGTGGACCGACCTCGACACCGACGTCCGATCGTGGCGCGTTGGCTACCTGCCTACTGCCGGGTGCGGTCTGCCGGTCGCCGACGAGGTGGCCGCGAGCGTGCGTCGGGTCGCGGACGCGTTCGTTGCCGCCGGTGCTGACGTGGAAGAGATCGCGCCATTTTTCACCGACCAGATGCTCGATGACCTCGAGCTGTTTTGGCGTGTCCGTGCCTGGGTCGACTTTGCCGCCTTTCCCGCTGACCGTCAGGCACGTGTGCTTCCCTACATCGCCGACTGGGCGCGCTCAGGGGCCGGCACCTCCGGCGATGTCCTCATGCGTTGTGTGAACCGACTCATGGAGATTCGCGCCACAACTGTCGCCGCCACAGCCGCGTACGACGTCGTCCTTTCGCCCGTCGCCCCGATCCCGGCTTTCGATGTCGACCTCCCCTCTCCGACATCGGTCGAGCGTCCGCTTCAGCAGATCGGTTTCACCGCGCCATACAACATCTCCGAACAACCGGCAGCCGCGATCAACTGCGGCTTCACCCGCGACGGACTTCCGATCGGGGTGCAGCTGGCTGGACGGAGGTTCGACGACCTTACCGTCTTGCGTGCCGCGTATTGGTGGGAACAGCAACGCCCCCGGGACGCCGTGCCGAGCTGGCCGGAATAGCGCCAGGTCAGTGCTCAGCCCGCAGTAGGACTGGCTGTTGGTGTGTCCGAGGGCTGGGCCGACGGTGCTTCGGTGGTCTCCGGCGACGCCGATGGCGAGGCGCATGACGTGGGCGCGGAGGTCGCCGGCCGTGTTGGCGCGACGGTTGCCTCCGCGGAGGGCGAGGTGTCGACGGCAGGCGAGTCCGACGGTGTCGCAGTCGGACTCGCCGAGATCGGCACCGGCGCGGACGGAGACGCGGCCGGCACCGCAGTGCAGGGATCGGTGCCAGGGTTGGCCGGATGGTGCGGCACCACTGCGGGGTAGCCGCCGGCCGGGGAGACAGGGACGCCCGCAACGTGTCGGTGGTGCTTGGCCGGCGTGGCCGAATGGCTCGGGCTGGGTGAGCCAGAGTCGGCGGGTACCGCGACATTGTCGCGCTGGCTGCCGATACCGCCCTGCGAGCTCAGCACTGCCGCTGTTCCGCCGACAACTGCAAGAACGCTGGCCGCGGCAAGAAGCACGAAGCCTTGACGACGGCGTCGAAGAGTACGTCCGCGCGCAACTGCCTGGTCCAGCATGTCGCCGGTCGCTGTGGGAGGCGCCGGATCGTCCAGCCCCTGCAACGGGAAGTCGTCGCTCATGGGCTCATCACCTCGCGAAGGCGAGCCAGTCCTCGGCTGGCATGCGTCTTGACCGCGCCCGTGCTGATGCCAAGAACGTTTGCCGTCTCATGCTCGGACACGTCGCCGAGATATCTGAGGATCACGACTTGCCGCTGGCGGGACGGCAGCTCCTTGAGGGCGCGATAGAGATCCAGCCGCAGATTCGTCGTGAGCATCTCGTCGCCGAGCCGCTCGCGGTCCTGGTGCGGCGTACGCCGACGGGCGCGGTCGGTGGCGCGCAACCGGTCGAGGGCGATGTTGCTGGCGACACGCACGCACCACGGCCGGGCGTAGTCGCGGATGCTGGACCACCGCGCGTATGCCCGCGCGCACGCCTCCTGCGCGGTGTCCTCGGCCTCGGACCGGTCGCCGAGCAGCCGGTAAGCGACCCGGTAGGCGTCCTGGAAGAGGCCCGGGTAGACGTCGTCGAAGCGCTGGGCGGAAACCCGGGAAAGCGCTTCGTCGAGCGTGGCCACTGCCTGCACCACCTCTAAACGTTGAACGACCGGGCGACGTTGACAGTGTCGCCCGGAAAGATGCCTGGGTTGCCCGCGCAGCCCGGTTGTTACCTGCGGGTGAACATCTTGGCGGCGGCTGTCGACGCAACCAACTAGCGGCCCAGTCCAGCCGACAGATCGTCGGAGAGCAGCCGCCCGACGCCGAGATAGTTCGCGAGTCGCTGCTGATCGAGCTGATCGGTCTCGCCCGAGTAGACGATGCGCCCCTTCTGCAGCAGGCATGCCCGGTCGGCCAGGCGCAGTCCGAACCGGATGTTCTGCTCCACGAGCAACATGGTCAGGCCGAGGTCGCGCACGCGAAGCAGAACCTCGAGAAGGTCTTCGACGACCGCGGGCGCGAGCCCGGCTGATGGTTCGTCGATGAGGATCACCTGCGGGTCGTTGATGAGAGCCCGGCCGACGGCAAGCATCGCCTGCTCGCCGCCCGACAGCGTGCCGGCCGGCTGTGCGCGCCGTTCTCGCAGCCGCGGGAACGTGTCGAAGACACGCGCGAGGCGGTCGCCGTACGACGACTTGTCGCGGCGGCGCGAGGTGTAGGCACCCACGCGCAGGTTCTGTTCGACAGACAAGGACCGGAAGACCTGGCGGCCTTGTGGCACGTGTGCCATCCCGAGCGCGACGCGCCGTTCCGGGAGCAGCCGGGTGATGTCGGTTCCTGCGAGGGTGACAGTCCCGGACCAGGCCGGCACCACACCGCCGATCACCTTGAGCAGCACGCTCTTGCCGGCGCCGTTCAGCCCGAAGATGCCGGTGACCTTACCCGCGGGCACCTCGAGGTCGACGCCGTGGATGATCGTCTGCGCACCGAAGCCGGCGCGGACGCCGGTCAGCTCGAGCGTCATGCGGACACCGCCCGACCGAAGTACGCATCGATCACTTGCTGGTTGGCGGCGATCTCGGCAGGCAGCCCTTCGGCGATCAACCGTCCAGCGTCGAGGACGTAGACGTAGTCGCACGTATCGAGCACGAGCGGGACGTTGTGCTCGATCAGCAGCACTGTCCGGTCGAGAGTGTCGCGCAGTGCGCGCAATCTGCCGGCGAGACTTTCCGCAGCGGCCGGCGCCATACCCGCAGAGGGCTCGTCGAGCATGACCAGCTGCGGCGCTGTCATGAGCAGGCACGCGATCTCTACGATGCGCTGCTGCCCGCCGGACAGGTTGCGCACAGGCATGTCCGCGAAGCTTTCGAAACCTAGCGCCGCGAGCGCGTCGTCTGCTCGTTGCCGCAGCTGCACCTCGGTGTGACTCGCTCGCGGCAGCATGAGCAACGCCTCGGCGTCGCTGTATGGCGCAAGCTGATGCTGCGCGAGCAGGAAGTTCTCGCGGACTGACAGGTCTTTGGCGAGCCCGACTTGCTGGAAGCTTCGAGCGATGCCGAGAGCAGCCCGCTCATCGGTGCGCAGGCGCTGGATCTCCTGACCGTGGAAGATGATGCGCCCGCGCTCGATGCGGACGAGTCCGCTGACCGCGTTGAACAGCGTGCTCTTGCCGGCCCCATTGGGGCCGATGAGGCCAATGATCTTGCCCGCCGGGACAGTGAGATGGACATCGTCGACCGCCTGCAGCCCGCCGAATCGCACGGAGACCCCGGTGACCTCGAGCAGCGGGCTGGCCGGATCGATCGATCGAGACAGCGCGTGGGCCGGCATGGGCAGCTGCGGTAGCGCCGGCATGTCCTCGTCGTCGTCGTCGCGCGGCGGTCGTCGATGACCCAGCTCGGCGAGTCCGCCCGGGTGCAAGGCAACTGTCGCGAGCAACCCGACAGCGCCGATGATGTAGGCCCAGCCGTGCAGGCTCTGGATGAACGACGGCAGGACCCAGAACGCCAGGGCGACGACAATGGCCGCGAGCCGATGCCCCAAACCGGCGACGACAACGATCGTGACCAGTGTCAACGACTGCAGCTGGTTGAACGGCGCCTCATTGTTGACGAAGCCGATCGCATGTCCATACATCGCGCCGGCGAGGCCGGCCATCGCTCCGGACAGCACAAACGCGAGCAGCTTGTAGCGCGTCACCGGGATGCCGAATGCCTGTGCAACTGCCTCGTTCTCGCGGATGACTCGAAACGCCCGGCCGACGCGGGTGCGGACGACGTTGACGTCTATGAACCAGATCAGCAGCAACAGCAGGAGGCTGACGACGAGGTATGACGCGTTGTCGGTGCCGGTCCGATGGCCCCAGATCCGGCGCGGCAGCGCGATACCGGCCGAGCCACCGGAGAACACGGTGCTTCGCAACACGCTGTATTGCATGACCAGCCCGAACACCAGCGTCACGATGCCCAGATATTCGCCGCGGAGTCGCAGCGCGGGCAGCCCGACAACCAACGCCACGGCGGCCGTGGTGGCAATGGCAAACAGCAGTCCGAAGACCATCGAGCCATGCCAGCGCGTGACGACGATGCCGCTGGAGAACGCGCCTGCGGCGAGTAGCGCGGCGTGGCCGAGCGAGAGCTGGCCGGCGTAGCCGAGAAGCAGGTTGAGACTCACGGCGGCGGCTGCGATCGCGATGCCGACGTCGAGGTTGAGGTAGTTGTGTTGCTGCAACAGCCGCGGCATCGCGTGCTCAGTAAGCAGTGGAAGCACGACGAACAGAGCCGCCGCAGTGAGCGCGTTCCACAGCCGTTCGCGCGAGGCGGGTGGCGATGTCGCGGGCTCGGCAGGCCGAATGGTGGTCTCTTCGGTGACAGCGCTCATGCCTTGCGTCCCAGCAGGCCTTGCGGCCGGAGCAGGAGGACGAGCAGGACGATGATCAGCATCGCGGTGACGTTGAAGCTGGGGATCTGCGCGATCGTGATGTGCGCCTTCACCTCGGCTTCGATGATGCCGACGACGAGCCCGCCGACGAAGGCTCCTGCCAGGCTCGACAGACCTCCGACCAGTGCGGCCGTGAGCCCGCCGATGAACAGGCCCGCGAACGCGCCCGGTGCGAGCGCTCCGACTGTGGGCTCGATGAGCAACACTGCCAGCGCGGAGAGCGCACCCGCCGTCCCCCAGATGAATGCACTGATTCGACCGCTCGGCGCGCCCATCAGGCGCGCCGCCACCGGGTCATCGGCCGACGCCAGCACAGCGAGACCGAAGTCGGTCCAGCGAAGGAACGCCGCGAGCCCGGCAGCGACGACTGCAACGACGCCGAGTGCGAGCCACTGGTTGGCGTTCACATAGACGCCGGCGATCTGCACACCGCCACGTGCGATCGGCGGCGGCAGGATGTAGATCTTGCCCGCGAAGAACTGTGCCTCCAGCGACAGCATCAGCGTGAACAGCCCGATGGTCGCGACAGCGACGGTGACCCGCGACGCCGAGATGAGCCGGCGGATGACGAGCCGCTCGAACAGCAAGCCGATCGCCGTCGCCGCCGCGATCGACACGAGCGCGCCGAGGATCCACGGCTGGTGCAGCCCGACCGTGATGCCGTAGGTCGCGTAGAGCGTCAGCGTGCCGATCTCCGCCTGCGCGAAGTTGAGCGCGCGCGACGACTTGTAGACGAGAGTGATTCCGAGAGCGATCAGCGCGTAGATGCTCCCGGCGATGAGCCCGAGGATGATCGGTTGCACTCGACGGCTCCTAGTAGCTCGTCACGCAGCGAGCGACGGGGACGAAGTTGGCCCGGCCGTTGGGATCGCGGACGGCGTGCAGGACGCTGAACGTGTAGCCGGCGTGATGGTGATCACTGGTGTGGTCGAAGCTCGCCGGGCAGTTCGGCGGCGTGACCTTGTGATAGCCGGCGAGCATCAGCCCGGCAAGCCTGTTGCGGGTGCAGTCCTTGCCGCAGGTCAGCAGCAAGTCATACAACCAGCGTTGCGACTCCCAGTTGAGGAAGAGCAGGTCGCCACCGTCGCCGGACAGGTCGGCACTCGGGTCGTACTTCTTGTATTCGGCTTCGAACTCGTGAATCTGCGCGGCGTATGACGTAAAGCCGCCGCCGTAGTAGCCCGGGTCGTAGGCCTCCCACTCCGCCGCCCCCCACATGTCCTGGTCGAGCGCGGTCGACCCGAGGGTGTTGGTGATGATGTTGAAGCCGTTGACCAACCACGCGGGGTGCCAGTTCTGCGCCTGGGCCTGCTTCAACATCTCGATCTCGGCGAGCGCGTTGTCCCAGGCGAAGACGACGTCTGCGCCGGCGCTGCGTGCTTCGGTGAGCTCCTGCGTGTAGTTGCCCTGGTTGATCTGGACGCCGTACTCGCCAACGATCTGTGCGCCCGCCGCCTCGGCTCGCTGTTTGAACGGCGCCAGGGCAGGAGTCCAGTTGGAGCTCTGCCGATAGATGATGGCGATCTTCTTGTGCGCGAACTGCCGCGCCACGACCTCGCCGAAGTACGTCCCTGTCTGCTCGACGGTCGGCAGGGCCGAGAAGCTGTAGCGCAGTCCCGCTGAGCCCTCGATGGTCGCGATGTGATGGAGATAGAGCATGTGGTTCTGCTCGGCCCACTGACGCACGGCGGGGATCTGGTCGAAGCCGATGCCGCCGAGGAGCAGGAACGTCGTCCAGTCCTTGCACGTCTGTGCAGCCTGCACGGCAGTGCCCGGGTCGTAATTGTCGTTCTCGTATTGAGTGACGACCTTGCGGCCATAGATGCCGCCGAGCTCCTTGTTGACCTTGGTCCAGAAGACGTCAAGGTCGCTCGCGCTGATGTGGAAGGCGGACCCGTACGTCAACGCGGCGTGCGCACAGATCCGAACCTCGTTGCTGGTGAGGCCGGTCACGTCGTCCGCACCGTGATAGAGGTCGGCCACCGGTGCACTTCCGTCTGCCGGGAAGAACACGCGCACACCGTTGATGACCTTGTAGCTGCCGGGCTTGTTGAACTCGGTTTGCACGGCATGTTCGGTCGACGTGGCGGGAGCGGCACCGACCGTTGCGCCGGATCCGGCAGCGCCGGCCGTCGTGCCCGTGGGCGCCGTCGCTCCGGGGGACGATGCACCACCAGCGGGAGTGACCGTTTGGCCGGCCGTAGCAGCCGGTGCGCCGGCGCTTGTGCCGGTGGGCGCGGTCACCGCACTGCCCTGCTCGCTTGCCAGCTCGCTGCCTGAGTTCGCCGGCCCAGGTACGACGGAGTAGCCGGTGAACGCAAGTCCCCAAGCAAGCGCGGCGGCAGCGACCGAGTAGGACCGCGGATGCGTGCGCCACAGTGCGCCGAGCCGTGGCAGTTGCGCGACGATCGCGGCACGGTGCGGCCAGGCCAAGGCGCCCGCAGCCAGCAAGAACGACCCGATGAGGACCCACGGCCACACCGGCGTCGAGCTGTCGTCGGACGTGGGTGTCGCCACCGTCCCGCCGGTCGCTTGCGGGGTCGTGACGGTCGGGGCCACGCTCGGCGGGACAGCGGCCGTCGACGACTGTGGCACGGGCGCGCCGGCCGACGCCGGTGGCGCCGAGATGCCCGGCGCAACAGCTCCGCTTGTCGTAGGCCCGTTGCCGGACGTCGTTGTTCCGCTGCCGGCCGTCTGGTTTTCGTGATGGCCCCTGCCACCACTCTTGGCGGGCGGAACCGCTGCCTGGAAGGAGACCTGCGACGTCGACCGGCTCCGATAGAACGCGACCGACCAGGTCTGATCGGATTCGCCCGAGCCGATCGGGATCAGCGCGGCACCGGTGTTTCCATGCACGTGCCAATACGCGATCAGGCGGCTGAGGTCGAATGTCCAGGTCTGGTTGTCCTTGCTCTGCTTGCCGACCGCTGATGCGTGGGTGCAGTCATAGGCCGGCGGCTTGGCACTGTCGAAGTGCGCAGTGAGCTCACTGGTCAGCGGGCAAGCCTCGACGATCGCCTGTGCGTTGTTGACGTTGTAGATCGGGAAGACACCCGTGTTGGACGCGTCCGACTGTTGCGTCACATGCAGCGTCATGACGACCTTGGTCGCACTCGCGCCGGCCGGCAGATAGTCCAGCGCGAGATGCACGAACGACCGGGCGAACTCTTGGCCAGCATTGACCGCGACGTGCACCGACGAGGGGTCGGCGTCATACGCGTCGATCGTTGTGCCGTCGACCGGGTTCGTCTGGGTGGTCGTCGTGACATACGCCTGCCGGTCGACCGGCACGCTGATGACCGAGCCCCCGCTCGGAGTCTGGACGGCGGCGTCAGCGACCGCCAGCAGACCGCTGCTGACCAGCCCAACCGCCGCTAGTGAGACGAGCGAGCCGCGGACAAACCGACGTTTCGTCATCGGGAGCATCCCCGTTCCCCGAGGCTGTGCGTACTGAAGAAGTCGTATGACGCTGCCGTCACGTCCGGGCCGAGTGGGTCGCTGTACGGGCCGTCGCCGGGAGCGTCCGGGTGCGCGTGCTCCATGAAATGGATCGCCCAGAACTCGAGCACGTCACAGCCGGCGGAGTCGTCGTACGTGGTCACCGTGTAGGGATAGGTCTGCTGGAAGCCGACGACCCCGCCCGGGCACGTCAGTGTGTTGTTGTGGATGCAGGCGTCGCCGCTGAGGGGTTGCGGCGTCTGGTCAAATCCGTAGTTTGTCGTCGACGCGGGCTGCCGCGAGACGCTGTTGTTCATCACCCCGTCGTCGGCAAGGTCGTCGGCTCCGAGCCAGGATGTGAGCAAGCCGCCGGCCATGCCCATGTTGTTGAGCGTGTCCGCAGTGCCGTTCTCGATGAACATCGGTACGACGCGGGCGTTCGGACCCATCGCGTCATACGTCAGTTCACCTGTTGCGTCACTGCACGTGCGGTACGCGCAGCCGGCGATGGCGCCGACCGCGGCGAAGACATCGGGATAGGTAGCACCGAGCGTGACCGCCATGTCGGCACCGGCCGACACGCCTTCGACGTAGATGCGTTGCGGGTCGATGCGCAACTGCTTTGCAACCAGCTGCGTAATGCCGGCGATGATCGCGGGCTCACCCGACCCACGGTCCTGGTCCTGCGGCAGGAACCAGTTCCAGCATCCGATGCCGTTGCCGTCGGCCAGCGGTGCGCTCGATCCGGACGTCACGTTCTGCTGCGGATAGACGACGACGAAGCCGCGCTCGGCCGCAAGGTCGTTGAAGTGGCTGGCTTGCGCAGTCTCCGTCGCCGTTTCGTTGCAACCATGCAGAAACACGACCATTGGTCGCCCGGAACGCTGCGAGTGAGCGGGGTCGAAGACCCAGTAGTCGCGATCGCCGTCCGCGGAGTGAAAGTGGTGCTCCGTGAACGATCCCTGCGCGGACGGGGTCGATCCGGCGGCGCTCGACGCGGCCGCCGCCCCCGTCGATGCGAGGACAGCACTTATCGCCGCAACGGCGAGTGCGCGTCCTCGTCTCACCGGCTGCATTTCTCCGCCCATTCGACGAGCTGATCGGCGACCGTCGTAGCGCCAGGGTCTCCGAGGGCGATCGTGTAGTGCGTCGTCTCCGCCACGACCCGGTCGGTGAGATCGGCAATAACCGCGGCTTCGCGGGCGACGACGTCATCGGGCAGCAATGGCGGCGTCTGCGGGTTGAACCCTTCCGTCGCGCGCAGCAACAGCGTGGGCACACGGATCGCGCCCAGCCAGCCGCGCAGCTGGTCGCCCTGCAAGCTGTCGAGGAAGTCACCGCGCACCGCTGCCTCCGACGCCTTCGGTCGCAGGTGCGGCTCGCTGCCACCAAGGTCATAGCGCAAGTACTGCTCGACCCAGGAGTTCCAACGGCCACCACTGAATGCCGGCAGGTCACGCCAGAAGTCGAGATACGCCTGGTAGGTCGGGAACTCTGCGCGCAGTCGCGCCATCTGCGGCGCTAGTGCGACGTCGAGCATCTGCTCAGGCGCCACTCCCGCGGGAGGGTCAAGGGGAAGACCGCCGTCGACAAGGACGAGGCCGCGGACGTGCTCCGGATGCTCGGCGGCCAATGCTGCACCGACGTACGCGCCCATCGAGTGGCCGATGACGACGGCATCATCGATGCCGAATGCCGACATGGCGGCGGCGACGTCACGAGCGTGCTGCGCCATACCGAACGGGCCTTCGTCGGGCTTGTCGGAGTCGCCGCGTCCGCGCAGGTCGAGGGCGAGCAGCGGCCGGCGGCCGGCGAGCCGCTCGGCCACGCCGACGAAGTTGATGTATGACGCCGTGACCCCGTGCAGCGCCACGACCGGAGCCCCCGCGCCGGGCCAGAATCCGTAGCCGAGCGAGATGCCGTCGCCTCGGACCTGACCTCGCGCTTCGCGCGTGCACGTCATTGCGGCGGTCCGATGAGAGGTGAGCGTCACCGGCAAGCTCCTCCTGAACACTCGTTCGGTGCGGGCGTTGCGGGAGAGTGTCCGACGCCGTACATTGAGCGTCAAGGGTGGTTGGTGGCGCTTGATGTTCGGCGTCGGTTGAGGACGAACGCTCGTTAAGGAGAGCGCTGGTGATTGTCGAGTCCGGCTCCGCTGCCGCAGCGGCGGCGACGGATCTCGACGCGGGCCGATTACGTCGGGTCGCCCAGCAGTCCGGCAACCAGGCTGTTCCCGGTGGCCCGCTGCTACCGCCGCGCGCCGTCGCCGAGGGAACGTTGCGGCGGCTGCACGAGACCGCCCTGGCGCAGTTCGCCGCCCGCGGTTTTCATGCGGTTTCCGTCCGCGACCTCACCCGCGCGCTTGGCATGCAGCCGAGTGCGCTCTATGCGCACCGGCCGAGCAAGCAACATCTCCTCGCTGACCTGATGCGGATCGGCCACGAAGAGCACCGCGACGAGATGCGACTTGCACTGCTCGACACCGGTAGCGAGCCGTTCGATCAGCTGGACGCGGTCGTCCGCGCGCACGTGCGCTTTCACGCGACCTACCCACTGTTGGCGCGGCTGTGCAACCGCGAGCTCACCTCGTTGCTGGACGAGCACAAGCAAGAGGTGCTCGCCATTCGCCTGGACGCGAGCCGGCTGTTCCTCGACATCGTCGAGCGCGGTCAGCGCCTCGGTGCGTTCACCGAGGTCGATCCCATGCTCGCGGTTGCTGCCATCGGCGCCATGGGCATCCGCGTGGCCGAGTGGTGGTCACCCGACTCCGGAAGCACCATCGCCGAGGTCGAAGAGACCTACGCGAGCTTTGCTTGCAAGCTCATGTCGTGACAGGCAGCGCAATGCGTGAGCCGCGATGCAGCCGATGGGTCGCTGTCGTATAGGTCTGTGGATCCGCGTCGGTGATCCGCGGTACGAAAGTCTGCGGGTTGCGGTCGTAGAGCGGGAACCACGTGGACTGCACTTGCACCATGAGCCGATGCCCCGGCAAGAACGCGTGCGCGACGTGCGGCAGCGGGAAGGTCAGCTCGACGATCTCCTCGGCCGGCAGCGGGGTGGGCGTCGCCGGATCATCGCGATAACGCGCGCGCAGCACGTCCATCGTGACCGCAAGCTGATAGCCACCGAGCTCGACCTGCCGAGGCACCTCGTCGGGATAGACGTCGATGAGTTTCACGACCCAGTCCGCGTCGGTGCCGGTGGTCGAGATCCGCAGGTGCACTTGAGGAGCGCCGGCGAGACGCACCGGCTCCGTCAGGACTTCAGACGTGTAGACCAGGACGTCGGGTCGATCGCACGCGAACCGCTGGTCGAACACGAGCCATCTGCTCCACGGCGACGTCTCGTCGAAGCACGGCCGGATCGGTCGCGGGTAGTAGGGGACCGGCTTCTGCGGGTCGCTGACGTATTCGTCGAAGCCCACGCCAAGCGGTTCGTCGAACGTCAGCTGTCCCTCCGCGGACAGGAAGACGTCGCGAGAGCCGGGCGAGGCCGGCCATCGGTCGTGGGTTCGCCATACGTTGCTGCCCGTTTCGAAGGCGATGACCGGCGCCAGCCCGGCAGCCGGGCCCTGACGGGTGTGCTCGTCGAGGAACGGGAGCAGAACCTCCCGGCGGAACCACGCGGCCGTGTCGCTGCCGAAGTGCAAGGGACCGAGACAGTCGCCTCGCTCGGTCATGACTCCGCCATGGCTCCACGGACCGATGACGAGGTGGCTGTGAGGCAGTGTCGGATGCGTCCGCAGCGAACCGTCGATGTCTTCGGCGTCCCACTGGCTGTGCACAAGGAGCGTCGGGACATCACGCGTGCGGTCAGGCAACCGTCGCTGAATGGCCTGCCGCTGCCAGTACTCGTCGTAGTCGGGATGCTCGAGCATGCGCTGCCAGACCGGCAGGGCACTCATGCCCACCTTCTCCGCCATCGCCGCAGCCGATCCGGCCGAAAGCCACGACTCGAAGACGTCGTAACCGTGGACGGGGAACGGGAACTCCGACGCCGTGCTGGCGGTCTGCCAGTAGACGTATTCCATCGCCGTCTGCTGACGGAAGGCACCGTTGTGCGTCCAGTCATCGCCGAGCCATCCGTCGACGAGCGGGTTGATCGGCACCGCAGCAGCCAGCGCGGGATGCGGGTCGAGCATGCTCAGCAACGTCGTCGTGCCGGAGTAGCTCACCCCGAACGTCGCCACCCGGCCGTTGCACTCCTCCACATTGGTGACGAGCCACTCGATCGTGTCCCACGCGTCAGTGATGTTGACGTCGCCGGCGAGGTCATATGTCCCGCCGGACGAGTGCTTCCCGCGTACGTCCTGAACAGCGACGATGTAGCCGGCCTCGACGAGCTCGCCGAGATGCGGCGGCAACCACATACCGACTCGCGTGCTCTGCGGCGCCCGACTGCTTCTCTTGGTCGCGTCGTACGGCGTCCGTTCGAGCACTACCGGAGCGGGAGTCGATGTCCTCGGAAGGAAGAGGACGGTCCGCAACGAGACGTCGTCGCGCATCGGCACATCGACGACCCGCCGGATGTGGTCGTAATGGTCCGTACGGACGGCAAAGTCAGCAGGAATGTCGCTGGTCATAGGCCGTCACTCTATGGACGGGTCAGAACGCGAGTGTCGGTCCGGTGTAGGCCAGGCAGGTGCACTTGTCGCTCCACTGCATGACGCGGTACTTCGCCGCACCGGCATGGTGGTCGGGCGTGGGATTGGCACGGGCCGCGACGTAGATGTCCATCACGTCCTCGCACAGATCCATGGACGCGATCACTGAGCCGGTGCCCGAGATGTTGGCCTTCTCGATCTTTCGGCAGAGGTTGAATGTCGGGTTGTCGGTGAAGGCCTTCGGGTGTTTGTACGTGTCCTGGTCGGCGCTGACCGGCTCCCAGCCGATCCCGATCGACGTGCCGAACGCTTCCTTGTCATTCGTGGTGCCCGGGTTGTCCATGCTGCTGAAGATGTAGCGCGGGTAGTAGTGCTGGGACTTCGCCGACTGCGCGAAGAGCGGCAGGCAACCCGAGCACAGGAACATCACCGTCTTGATGCCCTGCGACCTCATCTTGAGCTCTGCCGACTGGTCGACGGCTACGGAGTTGCCGATGTCCGGTATCGACGACGGCGGCGGGATCTTGTACTGCGTCAACAACACTCCGGCGGCCGACAACATCGGCTTCACGTACGCGTCGATGGCGCGGCCGGCCAGCAACGTGCTCGCCCGCCGCCCACCGAGAACCCACGTCATCCGCATCCACCTAACGATCGTTAGGCCTAGAATCTGCCGATCGGGAGAGGCCCTGTCAACACAGGTCGTAGGCAACTAATTTGCAGGTATGACGCAGCCGGACGGGTCCCGGATGATCCGGATCAGCACTCCGTCCGGAGAGTTCCGCGTCTGGACCAAACGGGTCGGCGACAACCCCGATGTCAAAGTGCTGCTGCTGCACGGCGGCCCGGGGTCCACCGACGAGCTGTACGAATGCTTCGACCAGTGGTTCCCGCAGGCGGGCATCGAGTACTACTACTACGACCAGCTCGGCTCGTTTCGCAGTGACCAACCGAAAGACGCGTCGCTGTGGCAGCTCGACCGGTTCGTCGATGAGGTCGACCAAGTGCGGCAGGCGTTAGGTCTCGCCAGCGACAACTTCGTTCTGCTCGGCCAGTCGTGGGGCGGCCTGCTGGCGATGGAATACGCCCTTCATCACCAGCAGCATCTCAAGGCTCTGGTGATCTCCAACATGATGTCGAGCGCACCGGCATACAACGCCTATGCGCACGACGTGCTGATGCCAACGATGGATCAGCAAGTCCTCGCGGAGATCCTGAAGTTCGAAGCCGACGGTCGTACCGACGATCCCCGCTATGAAGAGCTACTCATGGAGCACCACTACGTGCTGCATGTATGCCGGATGCCGTTCGACGAGTGGCCAGACCCGGTGCGGCGCGGCATCGCGCACATCAACCCGGATATCTACGTACCGATGCAGGGACCAAGCGAGCTGGGGCTCAGCGGATTGCTGTCGGACTGGGATCGTTCCGGAGACCTTGGCCGGATCAATGTGCCCACCCTTGTCATCGGCGCCGCCCACGACACCATGGATCCGGCTCACATGGCGTGGATGGCCGAGCAGTTGCCGAAGGGTGAATACCTGCACTGTCCCAACGGAAGTCATCTCGCCCAGTACGACGACCCGGACCACTACTTCCCGGGACTGCTGCGGTTTTTGAAATCACTCTGACTCGGGCGGCAGCATCGCTAGTGCAGTCGACAGCAGCAGCCGGGCCGCGGCGAGATCTTCCAGCGCGGCATCGAGATCTTTGGCCGCAACGCTGACCTCCCTGCTGGACAACGCGATCGTGCACGGAGCCGGCACGGTTCGACTGGCGGCAGCCACGTCGAACGGTGTCGTCACCGTCTGCGTGAGCGATGCCGGCGAGGATGTGCCCGAACGACTACGGGAGTCTGTTTTTGATCGACAGACGACTGGCGGCCGGGGCACCGGGATCGGACTGGCGCTGGCCCGGTCGCTGGCGACCGCGGAGTCCGGAAGCCTGACACTGTCGTGGCAGCATCCGGCGGAGTTCATCCTGACGCTTCCGACCGCACCGCCGGCAGGAACCGGCTGATTGCACGTCGTACTACTACTGACGTGCGCCGTCATGTCATCGTTGCCATGCTCGCCATCAGCTCCGCGAGCCTCAGCCTCATTGCCACCGCGTCTGCATCCACGCCGTCAGGTACGACGGTCACGATGCCGCGCTCGGGCTCCATCTCAGCCGCCTGGGCCGGCACCGTCGGCGAGGGCGCCGATTACGGCGGCTGCGGCACGGCAGTTGGCGGTATCGACCATCACGCGTTGACGATCAAGGTGCCCTCCGGCCTCTACAAGGCCATCACGACCACGACGACGATCACGACCCGCGCGCCCAACGACGTCGACCTCCAGGTCCTGGACTCCAAGGGGACGTCCGTGGCCCAGTCGACCGGCGGCAGCGGCAACGAGAAGGTCCAGCTGACCGATCTCGCACCCGGCAAGTACGACGTCGTCGTCTGTACGGGATCAGGCGTCGGAAGCGACTACAAGGCCAACCTGACCAGCGTGGCCCGTTCGCGCTTGGCCAAGACCTCGGGTGACGGCACTTCGACGGTGCGCCGTTCGCTCATGACGTTCACGCCCGCGACTGTGGTTGACCCGGTGCTGTTCGGCGGCGAGCCCGGTCTGACCTTTGACCCCACCAGCGCCGGCGGCTCGAAGCGCTCGTTCGTCGACTGGCCCGTGTCGAGCCGCACGATGATCGGCGTACTGTTCCGTTCCGAGGATGGCGGGCTGAGCTACACGAAGCGGTATGCGCCCGCGTCCGACCTCGCGAACCTCGGCGCCGCATGTGCCGCGCGGCAGGTGCCCTATTGCCCGGCGGGCGGTGGCGGTGACACCGACATCGACATCAATCCGGGCAGTGGATCTGTTGCGATGGGCGAGCAGGAGTCGCTCGCCAACCAGGCGGTCGGCGTCAGCCTCGACCACGGCACGACGTTCCCGGCGAACCACGTCGACCCGGCGCTCGACAAGACCGGGACCGGCGTCGACCGGCAGTGGCAGGCGTCCTGGAAAGGAACGAAGACGCGGTTCATGGCCTACCACGTGCCGGCCATCGGTGAGTTCATCGATCGAAGCGACAACGACGGCGCGACCGGCAGCTGGTCGGTGCCCGCCGCACCGCAGATCCCTGGCGTCACCCAGAGCGGCAGCATGATCGCCGACAACACCGGCGGCCCGCAGAACCACACGCTCTACATCGGCTACCTCGGCTTCCCCTACGTCAACTCGTCGACCGGGTTCAACGTCGGCGTCTCGACGGACGGCGGGAAAACGTTCGTCAGCCACCCGATCCCGGGTGCCGACAGCGCGCGCAGCATGACCACGCTGTCGCTCGACAAGGCCGGCAACCTCTACGCGGTGTGGGCCGACTCCGGCACGCAGCACACCTACCTGTCCACCAGCCTCGCGAGTGACCCCGCCAACCGCGCGGCGCCGGCGAGCAAGTGGTCGAAGCCGGTCCAGGTCGACGGTGACCCGCTCAAGGTGACGATCTTCGCCAACGTCGTGGCGGGCAGCCCGGGCCGGGTCGCGATCGGTTACAACGGCACCGCAGCGAAGGGCCCGACGCCGGACGATGTGAAGCCCGGCCAGGGTGGCTGGAAGCCGTATGTCGCCTTCAGCAAGAACGCCTTGTGCCAGTGGCATGCGGACTCGTGCGCCAGCCCGACCTTCAGCCAGGACTCGATTGCGCACCGGGTCAACCACGACACCAACATCTGCACGCGCGGTACGACGTGCGCGGCGGACACGTCGGCCAACCGCAACCTGCTCGACTACTTCGGCATCGACGTCGACAAGGCCGGCCACCTCGGGTTCGTCTTCGGCGACACCAACAACGCCACCCTGATGCCGTTCGTCAAGGTCACGCGCGAGGCCAGCGGCCCGTCGCTGTATGCCGGAAAGCCCAACGCGCACTTGTCGATGCGCGGCAACGGCTACGCGGACGCGCTCGGCGATGCGAAGTATCCGATCGCGGGCGCCAAGATCCTCACCGCGCCCAACCACAAGGCACTCGACCTGCAGAGCACCACAGTGCAGCGGGCGCCCAACGGTGACGTCGTCATCAGCGTCAAGGTTCCCGGTCTGAGTAATTCGCAGAACGGTGTGTTGCCGACGAACGTCGACGACAGTGGGACGTTGATCCAGCAAGCCCGGTACGTCACGCGATGGGACTTCAAGGGCCAGTCCTATTACGCAGAGATGACACTCGGTGGGCACAAGGGTGCTGTCGCATTCGGGTCCGGCACAGTCAGTGCGGCCGAAGGACAGTTCAACGCCGGCAACGTCACCGCAACCCTCGGCAACACCTACCAGCCGCTTTCGGCGGCCACGGGAACCTTCCAGGGCGGCGGTTACGTGATCCGCGTGCCGGCGGCGGCGGTGGGCTCACCCGCCAAGGGTGCCCGCCTCATCTCGGTTGGGACCTACTCGCTGCTCGGGCCGACAGACACGCAATACGGCTCGGTGCAGCAGCTTCCGGTGACGGTCGACTCGACGCCGACGTTCGACGCGGCGTTCGGTGTCTCGACGAAGACGGTGTCAGGCACCGCCTCGAACACCGAGCTCCCCTCGGTCGTTCCGGTCAGCGGTGGTGGCGCAACGGGTGGTTTCGGTGACGCGGGTTTGCCTCCCGCCGTTCCCGCGCTCGCGCTCGGACTTCTTGCGACGGGAGCCGTCGTACGACGCCGTCACGCCCGTCCGCTCTTGGTCTGATCAATGGTCAGCCCGCCCGAATATGTCGGGTGTATTCGATGTCGCGGGGGCTGGTGAACGTGAAGCTGCCGTCCGCGTGTTTTCGTAATTTCCAGCGGCCTTCGTGAACGATCCAGTGATGGAACGCGCATAGCCAGGCCGCGTTCACGAGGCACGTCTTGCCGTTGGCGCTCCACCAGATGATGTGGTGGCACTCGGTGACTCGCCGCCGGCATTTCGGGAAGGCGCAGCGTCCTTGTTGGGCGAAGTATTGCGCGCGCCGTTGAGCCTCGGTGAAGTCGCGGGATGCCCGGCCGACGTCGAGGATCTCGCTGCAGCCGCCAAGCACGATGGGGATGAACTGCGCGTCACAGGCGAGGCGGCGGGCGGTGTCCGGCCCGATCCGTGCTCCGCTGGGTAGCAGGGTCGCGTCCTGGTCGGCGAGGCGACCTTCAAGGACCTCGAGCGGGATGGTGACGATCACCCCAACCGGTGTGCCGGAGAACGAGGGCAGCGCACCGTGCCGCTCGAGGAACTCGCGACAGATCCCGACCAGGCTGTCGTGGTCGCGTTGTGTGCTGGTCCGGTCGTCGTCTTCGCCGTCTCCGGAGTCGAACGTTCGCAGGGCTTCGGCGATGACCGCGCCACCGTCCGGAGTGAGTCCACCGGAGATGCTTCGGGTGCCGTCGAGTGTGGTTGCCAGGGACAGGCCTCGCTCGGCGAGTCGTTGCTGTTCGGCGGCTTCCTTGTTGTCCATCAGCCCGAGTCGTTCGACCAGCTCACGGATAAAGCCCTTCAGCTCGCTTGGCGCGTTGTCGTGGGCGCATTCCAATAGGTGGGGCTCGACCGTTTCTCGCATCGCGGGCGGCAGGTTGAGCAGGCCGCGCACGATCCGCACCGCGTGTTCAAAGCTGATCACTGTCGCGGCGAACGCCGCGTCAGTCGCTGAGAACTGGTCGAGGAAGCGAATGAGCAGCATCAGATCGCCGGCTTCACGCGGCGACAGGAGCTGGTCTTCGATCAGCCAGGACTTCGTGGACCGGCCGGTTTCCAGTGCGATCGCGTCGAGGTCATGTGCTGCGCGCAACCGTCGTACCAAGGTCGCCATGACTCGCGTCCGCACATCCAGCAACGCTTCGGTGTCACACACCAGCCGGACCGAGTCGCTGACCAGCGCGTCATCGCTGACAAGCCGCTCGGAAGCGACCAACGCGTCGGCGACGACCGCGGACAGAACTGCTGGCATGACCGTGGAACTCCCTCTTTCTGGACTGGACCATCACACGTCGCACAGAGACCAGAGAGAGGAGCAATCGAGAGAATCACGCATCGAAGATGTTCGCTGAAACTGGGATCACCGTATAACCGACCACCGACAAAAACTGGCCTACGACATGCCCAGTTGTTGGAACTATTTTCAGTTTCTTAGTTCTCGTCCCGCGAGCGCCACTTGCGCACCTCGTCGTCGATGTCGAGAGGCATGACGGTGGTGGGTGGGCCGCTGATCGTGTTGCGGTTGACCTCACGAATGCGCTCATTGAGATTGGTGAGCAGCCGTCGTACGGCGTCTTCATCGGGCGCGGCCGCGACCGCCTCCCGGGTGATCTCGACCTCACGCCGAATGGCTATGGCGGGCGGCAGGAAGGAAACGCCTTCGTCTTTGAGCTTCTTCTTCACCCACCACAAGTCATCGTGTGGGCGGTCCAGATCGCTGAGCGGCTTACCTGTTCCGGGCAGATCGTCGAACAACCCGCGCGCCTCTGCATCACGGATCTGGCGGTCCGTCCACTGCTCCCACGAAACGTCGGCCGGCTTGCGCTCGGTCACCCGTCAAGGGTATCGACAGGGCCGTGCGCGGGCGTACGCTCACGGCTGTGCTCGAGGAGTTGCGGACGGCGGTTGACGCTCTGGGTCGCGGGGATCCAGAACCGTTTGTTGCACTGATCGACGAGGACAGTGAGTGGCGCGGCATCACCCGTGGTCATCTGTGGTGGAAGCAAAGGCCCAGTTGACGTGGGCCCGACGAGGCCCGGGAGGTCTTGCAGTCACTAGTTCATAAGCGCGGCGAGTCGCAAGTGCCGCTTGCGCCGGAGTTCGTCGAGGTTGGCGACAAGATCGTCGCGTCATCACCCTGGGCGGTGCCCGGCGGGGAATACGAAGAGCGATTCATGGTCTTCACTGCGCGGAACGGCAAGATCGTCGACATGCAGGGATTCACCTCACGGCGTGAGGCCGAGCGGTTCGCGCACCGGTGAATCGTTCGCGCCGCCGACACTGCGTGCGAATTTGCCAAATGCCGGACCGTGCGCCTGTCCGTTAGTAGATTGCGAACGCGAACTGTCGGGTTGCGACCTAGGTCGCTCCGGCTGTCCTCCCCTGACCCGAAGGACTGAGATGTCGCTTGCCGCCGTGGCCACGAATCGTGCGAGGGGCCGCTGGGCCAGCGTCCTCGCGTTGATCGCGACGATTGGCGGTGTAGGGCTGGTCGCCGCGAACGTCGCTTCCGCTGCCGTGGCGTTGAACGTGACGACGACTGCCGACATCGCGGCCAACGGCGGCGATTGCGGAAACACCTCTACGACGGTGCCGTCCCCGCTGAGCCTGCGCGAGGCGACATGCATCGCGAACAACTACAGCAATACACAAGCCGTCACGATCAACGTGCCGTCGGGCACGTACACACTCGCGAACGGGGAGCTGCAGCTGGGCAAGGTCAGCGGTTCGAACATCACCCTGACTGGCGCCGGCTCCGCGTCCACGATCATCGACGGCAACCACGCCAGCCGGGTTCTCGATCTCGATCCCTCGGTCGTGGGTGGGGTGACGACCGCGATCAGCGGAGTGACAATCACCAACGGTCGCGATGGCACGTTCGGAGGCGCGGGCATCATCGGCGGGTCAGGCAGCGCCGCAACCCTCGACACACTGAGCGTTTCCAACAGCGTGATTAGCAACAACCAGGCCAACTTCACTGTTCAGACCGCAAGCAACAAGCCTGGTGGCGGTATCTCGTTCCAAGCTGGCTCGATGAGCCTCACCAACGTCACTTTCAGTGGCAACCAGTCCTACTCCAGCGCTGGGTCCGCCGTTTGGTACCAGACCATCGGCTCGACCGCCGGGCAAACGCTCACGGTTAGCGGCTCCACCTTCTCCGGCAACTCCACCGCGAACTCCGGCGCCTCCGGCACGTCCGGCGGCGCGCTCGCGCTGAGTGCGGGCGCCGGTGGCGGTACCTACACCGTGACCAACAGCACCTTCACCGGCAACACCTCCAGCTCTAGCGGAACCGGCGAGGCGGCAGCCGGCGGCGCGATCTTCGAGGTGACCGGCAACCTGACCGTCACCGGCTCCACCTTCACGAGCAACTCCGTCAGCGGCGCCGGCGCCACCGGCGGCCCGATCTTGTACGCCGCCGGCTCTGCGGTGCTCCACTACAACCGCTTCCTCGGGAATACCGGAACCGGTGGCGTGATGACAAACAGCGGCACGGGAAGCGTCGACGCGACGGAGAACTGGTGGGGCTGCAACACCGGCCCGAACACGAGCGGCTGTGAGACCACGTGGGGAACCGGCATCACCGCCGTGCCCCGTCTCGTGATGACGGCCACCGCGAGTCCGGCGCACGTGGTCGGTCCGAACGGCACCTCCACGGTCACCGCGTCGCTGCTCATGGACTCCGCGGCTGGTGCGGTGTCCGCCGCCAACCTGGCCAGTGCATTCAACGGCTTGCCGGTCAGCTTCGCCGACCCGCCCGGCGACGCCACCGTCACGCTGACCGCAGGTGCACACTCGGTGAACCTGTCGAGCGGCACCGCCTCCATCGACTACCACTCCAACACCACGCTCGGTCCGGACAACGTCAACACCACGTTGGACAATGCGACCACTGCGGCCGTCCTCGAGGTGGATGAGCCGCCGACGATCACGAGCGCCAACAACGCGCACTTCACTACGGGCTCCGCCGGTAGTTTCGCCATCACGACGACGGGCTATCCGGCCGCGGCGATCACCGAGACCGGAAGCTTGCCGTCCGGCCTGACTTTCCACGACAACGGCGACGGCAGCGCCACGATCAGCGGTACGCCGGGCGCCGGCACGGGTGGGAATTACACGCTCAACTTGACTGCCGCCAACGGTTACTTGCCGAACGCGACCCAGACCTTGACCGTCAATGTCAGTCAGCCGCCGGCGTTCACCAGCGGCGCAACGGCGACGTTTGCGATCGGGTCCTCGGGCAGCTTCAACGTCACGACCTCCGGGTTCCCGACCGTCAGCACGATCACCGAGAGCGGGACCTTGCCTGCGGGAGTGACGTTCACCGACAACGGCAACGGCACCGCGACGATCGCGGGCACCCCGACCGGAACCGGTAACACGTACCCGGTGACGTTGACGGCTTCGAACGGCGTCAGCCCGAACGCGACACAGAACCTGACCATTCAGGTCAACCAGGCCCCGGCGGTCACCTTGAACCCCGTGAATCAGACGGTGCAGCCCGCTAACTCCGTAAGCTTCACTGCCGCGGCCTCCGGCGTCCCGACCCCGACGGTGCAGTGGCAGCGGTCGACCGACGGCGGCGTGAGCTTCACCAACATCGCGGGCGCCACGAGCACGACATACACATTCACGGCGGCGGCCGGCGATGACGGCAACCAATACCGGGCGGTGTTCAGCAACGGCGTCGGATCACCGGCCCCCACCACCGCAGCCACCCTCAACGTGGGCACCCCACCGGCCTTCACCAGTGCCGACCACACGAGCTTTGTCGTGGGTCAGTCCGGCAGCTTCACCATCACGACCACCGGGATGCCGAGTGTGACACTGAGCCGCACCGGGGCCCAGTTCCCCACGTGGTTGACACTGACCGACAACGGGGACGGCACCGGCAGCTTGACTGGCACGCCGCCGGCGGGCAGCGCCGGCACCTATCAGTTCACGCTCAAAGCCGCGAACGGCTTCAGCCCGTCCGCCAGCCAGATCTTCACGTTGTTCGTGGACGACTCGCCGGTGATCACCAGCGCCGACCACACGACCTTCACTGCCGGCCAGGCAGGGAGTTTCGCCGTGACCACCACCGCGGGTTTCCCGACGACCACGGCAATCACCGAGACCGGCTCGCTGCCGTCCGGCGTGACGTTCCACGACAACGGTGACGGCACCGCCACTCTCGCCGGCACACCCGCCGCCGGCACCGGCGGCAGCTATCTCCTCACGATTACGGCCACGGCCGTCGGCGGCCTTGCCGCCCCGGCGACACAGAGCTTCTCTCTCACCGTGTTGGCTCCGCCGGTCATCACCAGCGCGAACCACGCCACCTTCTCCGAGTTGAGCGCGGGCTCTTTCACGGTGACGACGTCGGCGGGCAACCCGGCGGCGACAACGCTGTCCAAGACCGGCACATTGCCCTCAGGGGTCAGCTTCACCGACAACGGTGACGGCACCGGCACTCTCGCCGGGACACCAAACGCAGGCAGCCGGGGCGTCTACACCGTCACGATCACTGCCAGCAACGGTGTCGCTCCGGATGCGACGCAGACTTTCACCCTGACCGTGAACGCGCCGCCGCAAATCACCAGCGCTAATCACGCCACCTTCACGCTCAACGCTGCGGCTGCATTCACGGTGACCACGACCGGACAGCCGACACCGTCCGTCTCGGAGACCGGCAGCCTGCCACCGGGGATGACGTTCACTGACAACGGCGACGGCACTGCCACCCTGGGCGGCACCCCGACCTCTGGCGGCAGCTTCACGTTCACCTTCACGGCCAGCAACGGGGTGCTGCCGAATGCGACGCAGAGCTTCACCGTCACGGTGAACGCCCCGCCCACCATCACCAGTGCGGACCACTCGACATTTGCGGTGGGGTCGGCGGGCAGCTTCACGGTGACGACCACGCCAGGTGTGCCGGCAGCTACGACGTTGACCGAGACCGGGCCGTTGCCGTCCGGGGTGACGTTCACCGACAACGGTGACGGAACTGCGACGCTGGCTGGTACGCCGGCGAGCGGTACCGGCGGGAGCTACTCGCTCACGATCACGGCGAGCAACGGTGTGTTGCCGAACAGCACGCAAGCGTTCACGTTGACGGTCACCGAACTTCCGTCGATCACGAGCGCCGACCACACGACGTTCACGGCTGGCACGGCAGGCAGCTTCACGGTGACGACGGCGGCCGGCTTCCCGGTAGCGACGACGTTGACGGAGGCCGGGCCATTGCCGTCGGGGGTGACGTTCACCGACAACGGTGACGGCACCGCGACGTTGGCCGGCACACCGGCCGCGGGGACCGGCGGCGTCTATGCCCTGACGTTTACAGCGACCAACACCGCTGGTCACACCAACCAGGCATTCACCCTGACGGTGGGCCAAGCGCCGACTATCACCAGCGCGGATCACACGACGTTTGCGGTTGGTACGGCGGGCAGCTTCACGGTGACGACCACGCCGGGTGTGCCGGCGGCTACGACGTTGACGGAGACGGGTGCCTTGCCGTCCGGGGTGACGTTCACCGACAACGGTGACGGAACTGCGACGCTGGCGGGTACGCCGGCGGCCGGCACCGGCGGGAGTTTTTCGCTGACGATCACTGCGAGCAATGGTGTGTTGCCGAACAGCGTTCAGGCGTTCACGTTGACGGTCACCGAGCTTCCGGCGATTACGAGTGCTAATCACACGGCGCTCACAGTTGGTGCGGCGGGCAGCTTCACGGTGATGACGGCGGCCGGCTTCCCGGTGGCGACGACGTTGACGGAGGCCGGGTCATTGCCGTCGGGGGTGATGTTCACCGACAACGGTGACGGCACCGCGACATTGGCCGGCACACCTGCCGCGGGCACCTCCGGTAGCTACCCGATCACGTTGACGGCTACCAACACTGCCGGCCACAGCAACCAGGCATTAACACTGACGGTGAACCTGCGCGGTCAGACGATCACGTTCACGAGCACTCCACCGGCCCCCGGCGTGGTCGGCCAGAACTACACGGTCGCTGCTGCAGGTGGTGAATCGGGCAATCCCGTGACCTTCGGCATCGACAGCGGAACGACTAACGTCTGCGGCATCACGGGAAGCACGGTGATGTTCTTGCATCCCGGCATGTGCACCGTTGTGGCCAGCGAAGCCGGTGACGGGACGTACGCCGGGACCTTGAACACCCAGTCAATGACGGTCACCCAGGCGGCCACCTCGACCGTGCTCGCCGTTCATCCGCAGACCCTCGTCGCGACCGTCTCTGCCGTTGCGCCAAGCGTCGGAGCTCCGAGCGGATCAGTAACGTTCTCGGTCGGCGGAACAACTGTGGGAACAGCGCCGGTTGTCGACGGTACCGCCACTCTCGCCTATGCCGTTCCGAGCGGAAAGTCGCGGATGGTGGCTGCAACTTATGGCGGCAATGGGGACTATCTCCCGTCGTCGGCCTCTGTCACTCGCAACGATCCGGTCATCACCGCGAGGTTGTCCAGCACGGTCAAAAGGACAACCAGTGGATGGTGGCGAGCTCCCGTGACTGTCACGTTCACCTGCACGACGAACGGCGCGCCTTTGACCAGCGCCTGCCCGTCGCCGGTGGTTCTTCGTCACGATGGAGCGGGTCAAGCCGTCAGCCGCACCATCAGAACCACGGACGGCGGTGCAGCGACCGTCAACGTCGCTGGGATCAACATTGACAAGACACCGCCGACCGTGCGGATTCGCGGCGTTCATCAGAACGGCATCTACAGCGGCCACGCGCCGAAGGCGCGATGCGTCGCGAAGGACGCCACGTCCGGTGTCGCACGATGCACCATCTCCAGGCATGTGCACGGGGAACGCGTCACGGCAATCGCGCGCGCCACTGACCGGGCCGGAAACGTTGCCGTGGTTCGGATCAGATATACGGTCGTGCACTAGCGCTGGACCGGGTTCGGCATCGGACCAGCCTCTGGTTTAGCTGGGTCTGCGTGTTGCCGGGCCCGGCTGCGCGAGCTAGCGTCACCCTCGATGGCCGGTCGTGGATCAATTGCTGCGCCGTGGCGAGGCGGCGTACTGGCGTTTGTCGCGTGTGCGGTCGCCGCGATCGCTTTGGCCATACCGGCCGGCGATCTCGTTCCTGCCGCCGCGGCCGTGGCCACGTTGTTGTGTGCCATCGCTTATCTCCTGCCGTCTCGAATGCTGACGGATCCAGGACCGGGCTCCGTTCATGCGGGCCGACCCGTAGATCGCCCGCATGCACACCCGCGTCAGTTCGACGTATCTGGTGCCGGGCACGTCTGGCCACGTGCGCCAGGCCGCCGCGCTTCCTGACGCGGCACGCCCACCCCTCCATCGGTAGCGGCTGCGTCGGGTCTCGCTCATCCCGACACCTCTACCGATTGGCGGCTCTCGCATGTCCGTGCTCGAACCATTCGAAACTGGCAGTTCCTGGCTCCTGATAACGCTTCATCAGCTGTTGAACCAGCTTGGCCTCACCGGGCTCCACGGCCTCGCGTGGTGGCTGGCGATCATCCTGCTCGTCATCGTCGTGCGCGCGACGTTGTTGCCGCTGGCCCTGCGTCAGTGGCGCGCACAACAGCAACTCGCTCAGCTTCGCCCGAAGATCGACGAGATCAGGCGCCGGCACGAGCACAACCGGACGAAGCAACAAGAAGCACTCGCCGCGTTGTTCAGCGAGCACCGGGTGTCACCGCTTGCCAGCGTCCTCCCGTTCATTGTCCAGATCCCGCTCGTGTTTGCGCTCTATCGCGTCCTCAACGCGTTGTCTCACCACGACGTCATTGGCGTCTTCGCCACGCACCCGGCACTCGCGGCCTCCGCCTCTGCGGCGACGGTGTTCGGGGTCCATCTCTCGTCCACACTGCGCAGTCCCGGAACCGGGTCGCCGGTTTGGTTGTCGCGGCTCGTCATCGTGGCTGTCGTCGTGGTCACGGCCCTGGTCACCTACTTGATGCAGCGTCACTCCGCGGGCAACGCGATCCCCGTGGGTGAGGCGACTGCGTCGGTACACCGGGCGATGCAATACCTGCCCACAGTGTCCGTCGCCATATTCGGCTGTCTCGTTCCCTTCGGAGTGCTCGTCTATTGGTTGACGAACACGCTCTTCTTGTACGGCCAGCAGCGCGTGTTCCAACGCCAGACCGCCTAGCGCGACACTCGTGATCGTGGTACCCGATCTGCTCTTCTCATTGCCTCGGCTGGCCGAGGTGTATGACGCGCTCGACCCCGACCGGGGTGATCTCGAGGTCTACGCCGCGTTGCTCGCTGAGTTGGGTGCGCAGTCGGTGATGGACGTCGGCTGTGGCACGGGCACGTTGGCCGTCATGCTGGCCGCGCAAGGGCTGGAGGTGGTCGGCGTGGACCCGGCGCAAGCTTCGCTGGGCGTCGCGGTCCGCAAGCCTGACGCGGATCGAGCGAGCTGGGTCTGCGCCGACGCCACTGCGCTCCCGCCGGTAGCCGTCGACGCGGTGACGATGACTGGCAACGTCGCGCAGGTATTCGTTGACGACGAGGATTGGGCGACCGCGTTGCAGGCAGCGTGGCGGGTCCTTAGCCCGGGTGGTCATCTCGTGTTCGAGATCAGGAACCCGGACGCGCAGGCGTGGCGGACGTGGACACGCGAAGCGTCATACCGGAAGGCGGTGATCAGCGACGGTGTGGTGGAAAACTGGTTCGAGGTGACTGACGTGGCACCGAGTTTCGGTGAGCCCGAGATCCGGGAAGCGCCAGACCGACCAGGACTCGAGCACGTGTTCATCGCGCGCAAGCCGCCATGATGGCGGGCGTGTTACCTGACGTTGTCCAGCAACGAGTGGACGAGTTTCTGCGGATGCTCGACGAGGTCCTACCGGGCCAAGTCAGCGGTTTCTACCTCGTCGGGTCCATCGCCTTAGGTGCGTTCCGGCCGGGGCGCAGCGACATTGACTTCATCGCCCTGATGGAAGGCGAGCTCGACGGCGCGGGGGTACGCCGTTTGGCGCGCAGGCTGCAGCACACCCATCTGTTGCGCGCGTGGGCGGACATCGGGCGCGGCCGGTGGCCGTTGCAGTGCAACGGCGTCTACCTCCACGAGGAGGACCTAGCCATCTCTCCGGATCGCGTTGCCCCACTTGCTTCTCACGTCACGCACAAGGTGGAGGTGGGTGCGGGCTTCGCCGCGAACCCGGTGATGTGGCGGGAACTGCAGCTCGGCGGGATCGCTCTTCGTGGCCCCGAGGTTGAACGGCTGAAGATCCACTACGACGATCGTGAGCTTCGAGACTGGACTCTCGCGAACATGAATGACTACTGGGCCGGCTGGGCGCGCGCCATACGATCAAGCGCCACGTCTCGACGTCGGGCCAGCGTCATCCGCCAGGCCGGAGTGCCGTGGGCGGTGCTTGGCGTTCCCCGGCTGCACCACACCGTTCGAACCGGACAAATCATCAGCAAAGAACAAGCCGGCGAGTACTCGCTCGACGTTTTCGATGCCGAATGGCATCCCTTGATCAACCACGCCCTGGCGTACTGGCGGGGGACGTCGTCACCTGTCGGTCTTCCTGACCGGGACAGTCAGCACCGACTTGCCCGCGCAGCCGACTTCGTCGACATGGTCATCGACGACGCCAACCCTCAAACACCCGAAGCACGGGGGAGTGAACCGGTGGTGTTCGGAAACGAATGATGTTGTGCAGCGATACCTGGACCGCATGTCCGGCCGGTACCGGCTGCGCCACCGGGACAAGGAGCGAGATCTAGAACGTCTCCCGGATCCCTCGTTGCCGCCGGGGACGGACCGAGTGCCGCAGATCCGACACATCGTGCTGCTGATGATGGAGAACCATTCGTTCGACAACTACCTCGGCACCCTCGGGCGCGGTGACGGAATCCCCGACGACCCCCCGGCAAATCACGCCACGGACGGTCGCCAAGCGCCCGTGCACCACTTCAGTACGACGACGCAGCATCCGACGTTGCCGCCGCAGAGCTGGCGGGCGAGTCATCTCCAGCACAACGACGGCCGCAACGACGGGTTCGTTCGGGCCATGGAAGACATTGACTCCTCAGCCGATCCGGCGGTGGCGATGGGTCACTGGACCGCCGAGGATCTGCCTTTCTATGCCTCGCTTGCTCGCACCTTTCCGGTAGCCGACCGCTGGTTCGCTTCCTGCCTCGGTCCCACGTTCCCGAACCGCCGCTTCCTCATGGCCGCGACCGCGAACGGCCTGATCGACGACGTGATCGCCGGCATCATCGACTACCCGCGCACTGGCACGATCTTCGATCTCCTCAACCGCTACGGCATCACCTGGGTGAACTACCACCACGTGCCCGCGCTGCACCTGTGGCGTGGTCACGTGCGCGGCTCCCGGTCGGTACGAGCCACCAGGCTGCTCTCGCGCCGGATCGACACCACGATCAACCACAAGCTGCGCGGCGACATGCAGACGACGACGAACCTCTATCCGCGCGGAATGTTCCGGACGATCGCGCACCTACGCCCGATCAAGGATTTTGTCGCGCAAGCTGCGAACGGAACGCTCCCGGCGGTCAGCCTGGTCGACCCCGACTTCATGACCTGTTCCGAGGAAAACCCGCAAGACGTTCGTTGCGGCGAGGGATTCGCCGCGACCATCATCAACGCGGTGATGCACGGCCCCGCCTGGCGGCACACCCTGCTGATCTGGTTCTACGATGAACATGGCGGTTACTACGACCACGTGCCGCCGCCGCCGGCTGTCGAACCCGACGACGTCGCGCCCCACACTCTGCTGGACAGCGCGGGGCAATTGCGCTGGCTGATGCGTCATACCCGGACTGCTCGTCGCATCGAACGCGACGACAGCGCCGGAGGCCGCTACGACAGATACGGGTTCCGCGTCCCGGCGGTCTTGGTCAGCCCATACGCACGTCCCGACCATGTTTCTTCTACCGTCTACGACCACACCTCCGCGCTCAAGCTCATCGAAGAGAAGTGGAACCTGCCACCGCTGACCCGACGCGACGCAGCCGCAACAGCGCCCTGGGACATGCTCGCTCTCGACCAACCGCCGGCCTTCGCGGATCCACCCGCCCTTGCCGAACCCGCACGCGCCTGGTCGCCGTAGCGGCCACCTGTCAGGAATCTCTTGACAAGCGATCGCTGTCAGGGTAATCCTGACGGGGTGGTGACCGGGGCCGAGATCGAGGCTTGTTGTCGACGTCTAGTCGACGGTCGCGAGCCTCTGGCGGCGCTGCAAGCGACCCGTGACCTGCGCGACATGCTGTTGGACTGGGAGTCGCAGCTCGCCCGGTCGGCACTGGCCAGTGGGGAAACGTGGGAGACCATCGGTGCCGCCCTAGGAGTCAGCCGGCAGTCGGCGTGGGAGCGGCTACGACCCGGGATCGCGCGCGACATCGAGGCGGATCGCCGGCAGCTGCGTGAAGAGCGGGCACGTTTGGCGGCGGAGAGGAGCAAGACGTGGCCGAGGAAGCGATGAGCTCGGAGGACGTCGCGAAGCGGGCGTTGGAGCTGGCGGCGAGGGCGCAGGAGTTGGCGCGAAACGCGCACGAGACGGCCAACATCGATGAGCAGCTGGCGCAGCTGGAAGCCGAGCTAGATGCGCTCGACGCCGAAGAAGCTCGCGCTGACGCCGGGGTCGACGCCGACGAACCGCCTGGCGGTGCCCAAGAAAAAGTCTCGATGGGATGGGCGGAAGGCCTGACCGATCGGCTGGGCAGTTTGGGCGACCGCGTCGGTGCGCTTGTTGACCAGATCACCGACGCGACGCTGCATGCCGTCGATGCCTCGTTCGACGTCGACAGCGAGGTCAGCGAGGAGCGGCGGCTCCCGATGGCCGAACCGATGCGAGTCCGGGTCGAGTCCGACGGGGGATCGGTGCGTGTTCATGCGCACGACCAGCCCGAGCTGACGGTGGTCGGAAGCGGCAAGCGCTCGCAGAGCTCCGACAACATGCTGAACGTCGAACAACGTGACGGCGAGATTCTCGTCAGTTGCCGGGACCGCTCCTGGTGGCGGCGACGTGGGATGCGACTGGACATCGCCCTGCCCGTCGGCTGCGAACTAGTCGTTCTCACCGGTGGCGGCCGAGTTGAAGTTCAGGACGTGCACGCGGCGCTGGACGTGCGCACCGGTGGTGGCAGCATCACGGTCACGGGAGCGCGTGGCCAGCTTCGCCTCGCCACCGGCGGCGGCAGCATCGCCGTTGACGACCTTGACGGCAGCATCAGCGCAGACACCGGCGGCGGCAGCATCAAGGTGGCCGGCCGGCTGCGGGGGGACAGCAGGCTGCGCACCGGCGGCGGTGCCATCACCGTCCAGCCGCACGCGGAGTCAAGCATCCACGTCGAGGCACAAGGCACTGGCTCGTTCACTGACATCGAGGGGCTCGAAGCGAGCCACGGGCGGATCGCCGGAAGCATCAACGACGGCAGCGACGGCAAACTCCGCGCGCAGACCGGCGCCGGCGCCGTACGCATCGTCCGCTAAGCCAGGCGGTTTTTCTCGGCGCCGATCGTGGTGTCGTCTCCGTGGCCCGTCCGCACGGTCGTGCCCGGCGGCAGGGTGAAGAGCGTGGATTGGATGCTGCGCAGCAACGTGGGCTTGTCGGAGAAGCTGCGCCCGGTTGCGCCAGGGCCGCCGTTGAAGAGCGTGTCGCCGGTGAACACGGTCTCGAGCTCCGGCAGGTGCAGGCACACGCCGCCGGGCGAGTGGCCCGGAGTATGCAACGCCGTCAGCGACGCCCGCGCGACGGTGATCGGCTGACCATCCTGGAGCGTCCTGAATTCCGCGCTGCCGTTGGTCATCTGCCAAAGCTCGAGGTCGTCGGGATGCAGCAGCACAGGCGCCTGGGTTCGAGCAACAAGAGCAGGTGCAGCGTTGATGTGGTCGTTGTGCGCGTGGGTGCAGACGATCGCCCGGACTTGACGATCACCAATTGCGGTCAGGATCGGCTGCGCGTCATGCGCTGCGTCGATGACGATGACTTCGTCATCGTTGCCGATGAGCCAGACGTTGTTGTCGACGTCGAAGTCCTGCCCATCGAGGCTGAACACGCCGCTCGTGACGACACGTTCGACCCTGACGTTCCCCACGCGTGTCCTCCTCTTGGTTGCGGGCCACTCTATGGGCCGCGCGAGGTTAGGCCGACGGAGACGGTTCCAAGTACGTCCGCAGGAACTCGATGCTCAGCGGCAGTGCCGTCTTGGCGTATGACGCTGCATGCCGACCACCAGGGAGCACAACGAGCTGGTGCGGCACGTGTTCTCGCTGCAAGACCTCGGCGACGTCTCGAGCCTGTTCCGCCGGGATGAGTTCCTTGTTGCTGGTGAAGAGCAACATCGGCGGGTCGTCGGGTGTGACGTGAGGGGCAACGCTTGCCTGCTGCCACTCATGGGGACAGGCGACATACGAACAGCCGATGTAGGAGCGTGCTTCCTGCGCCAGGTGACCGCATGCCGCAGCAGCCACCTCGCATTGCCCGGCCGAGGCCGATCCATAGTCCGCGACATCGAACGGGGCGGACCAGCTCACCACTGCCGCTAACCGCGCACCACTCAGGCAGCTGCCCTGACCAGTCGTCGCGAGCAGGCTGACGAGGTTGGCCCCGGCGGACGAACCGATAGCGCCGATCCGGCTGCCATCAACGCCGAACGCCGCAGCACGGGCGCGCAGGAACCGCACCGCTTGCGCGATGTCGTCGAGCGCGCGCGGAAAGCCCGGCTCGGCCTCCGTCGCCAGCCCGTAGTCGATGTTGAACGTGGCAATGCCGGCGGCGCCGAGCGCGGTCACGGCCGGGTCCATCTCGCTCATGTCGCCGTGCATCCAGCCGCCGCCGTGGACGAGGAGCACGATCGGCAGCGCATCGACCGACGTGGTGGCGGGGATGCGCAGCACGCCGTAGAGCGGTTGGCTTCCGTCGCTGCCATACCTCAACGTCGACACCACCGGCCCGGTATGACGCGCCGCGCGCGGCGTCGTCCCCGCGTCCACCACCCGGCAGGTTGCGGCAGGCAGCCCGGTCACGGCCAGGCGGGTTTCCGCGGCGCTGGCGACCACGCCGGTCGGGGCCAGGAGCCCGCACCCGGCAGCGGACGCCAATGCCGCGGTGGCAGCGGCGGCAACGAGTGCGGCCCGAATCGGGTCGAGGCGGAGGCGGAGGGTCATGGCTCTCTGGGAAAGGGGCCCGCAGCTGGGCCGATGTCAGCGTAAGAACGCCCCCGCCCGCTTGTCCGGGAAATCGGTGATTTAGAAGTTGCCTCTGCGCGGGAAGGCTCCTCCATAACGCCTAGCCCAGTCGACTGAGGAGTCTTTCCGCATGCGTGAGCCGCCCCGTCGGCTGAGCCACCAGCCCGGTCTGGACGGCATCCGCGGCATTGCCATCGCCCTGGTGGTGTGCAAGCACATCGGCGTGCTGTCCGGCGGTTTCATCGGCGTGGACATCTTCTTCGTGCTGTCCGGGTTCCTCATCACCACGCTGCTGCTCCAGGAACGCCGAAGCACGGGCACGGTCAACTTCGGCGCCTTCTATCGGCGCCGCGTCCGGCGGCTGTTGCCGGCATTGCTGATCGCGCTGCCCCTCGGCTGGGTCGCGGCCACCGTCTACCCGCATCACCTCACCGACTGGCCCTACTGGCTGGGCGCTCTAGGAGCACTCGGTTACGTGAGCAACTGGCTTCAGGTCGCCGGCCATGATCACTTGCGCACTCTTGCGCACACGTGGTCGCTCGCGGTCGAGGAGCAGTTCTACCTGGTCTGGCCGGCGGCGCTGTTCGCGTTGCTGCGGCGGCGGATGCACGAGCGGCGAGTCCTGATCGCGGTCGCCGGCGTCGTCGTCACGAGCGTCCTCTACCTGACTGTCGTCAAGCGCGTGGACCCCGGCCACAACCTCTATGTCTCGACCATCAGTCGCGCCGGTGAGCTCCTCCTCGGTGCAGGTCTCTGCGTCCTGTGGCGGCATCGACGTGTCCCGCGACTGCTCTCGTCGTGGTACGCCTTCGTCGCCGTGGCAGCGGGGCTGGGCTGGTTGGCCTGGACCGTCACCGTCTACACCGGCTGGATGTATTCCTGGGCCGGGATCTATCTCGGTGCACTTGCCGGAGTGGTGCTCGTGGCCACGGTGATGGAACGCCCGGAGTCGTGGCCCGCGCGGCTGCTTACGGTTTCGCCGTTGCGATACACCGGCCGCATCAGCTATGGCATGTATCTCTACAACTACCCGCTCTCGTTCGCTCTCTCGGCAGAGGTGACCGGGCTCGGCAAGTTCTCCAGCGCGGCGCTCATCGCGGCCGCGACGTGGGCGGCCGCGGCCGCGTCATACCACCTCGTCGAGCAGCCGATCCTCAACGCCAAGCCGCGACGGCTGACGCTGCTAGACGGCGGCCGTCGCCTCGATGGCGGACTCGATAGTCGGATAGAACCGTGTGAGCTCGTCGATGTTGGGCACGCCGCGTCTTAGCTTGCTACGCACCGGGTCTTTCAGCTCGGCAAAGTCCATCGCCACACCTTGCGCGCGCAGCTCCTGGGCCAGGCCGGCGATGGTGTCGGCCGCGGTGATGTCGATGTCGTTGATGGCGCCGGCCGCGACGATGAGGTGATGTATGCCGGCTGACTCGCGTAGGAGGCCGCGAATGGTTTCGGTGAACGACCGGGAGTTCGCGAAGATGAGTGGAGCATCGAAGCGGTAGATCAGGACTCCCGGTGGTGTGAATGCGTCCGGATACGAATGGACGTCGTGCAGGCCGTCCAGTTCCGGGACCTCGCCGAGTGTCGTCGAGTACGGCCACCAGGCACGTCGGAACACGTTGAGGATCGACAACCCGACCGCGATTCCGATGCCCGCGAGAACACCGAGGAGTGCGACACCGAGGACCGCTACGAGAGCGACCCAGAACTCCATCCGGCGCACCCGCCACAGGCGATGCAGCCCGGGGACATCCGCCAGCGACATCGACGCGGTGATGACGATCGCGGCCAGGATCGGCTGCGCCAGGTTGCGCAGCAATCCGGGCACCAGCACCAACATGAGCGCGACGAGTGCGGCGCCGACGAGGCCGGTCACTTGCGTTCGTGCCCCGGCGCGCTCGGCGACCGCCGTGCGCGAGCCGCTCGTGCTCACCGGGAATCCCTGGAACAACCCGGCTGCGACGTTGGCGGCACCGATGCCGATCATCTCCTGGTTGCTGTCGACGACGTCTTTGCGCTTGGCGGCGAATGCGGTCGAGGTGGAGATGGTGTCTGTCAGCGCCACCAGCGCGATGCCTGCCGCACCTCCCAGCAGTGGCGGCAGATCCGACCAAGAGACATCTGGGAGGGTCGGTACGGGAAGGCCGCGGGGGAGCACACCGACCACCGAAACGCCGTGGTCCGCCAGGCTGAACGCCCACACCACCACGATGGACGCGATGACTGTCACGAGCAGGGATGGCACCGTCGGCAGCCAATGCTGCAGCGCGAGGATCAGCACCATGCCGCTGACGCCGAGGATGAGCGCGGCCGGCACCGTCTTCCCGTCGGCGACGCCGTGCAGGAACGCGCGGATCTCGGGGATGAAGCCGTCGGCGTCGGTGGAGAACCCGAACAGCTTGGGCAGCTGCCCGATGAAGATGGTCGCCGCGAGCCCGGTGAGATAGCCGATCTGGGCCGGCTTGGAGAGTAGGTCGGCGACGAACCCGAGCCGTGCGATGCCCACACCGATGGTGATGACCCCGACGATGATGGCCAGCATCGACGCCAGTGCGACCGCCTGCTCCGGATCACCGTTCGCCGCGATCAGCGGAAGGATGCTCGCCGCGATCATCGGTCCGAGTGAGGAATCCGGGCCAAGAACCAGGATCCGCGACGGGCCGAAAATCGCGTAGGCGACGAGGCAGAGCATCGTTGTGTAGAGCCCGGTGATCGTCGGTAAGCCGGCCAACTCTGCATAGGCCATGCCTTGCGGCACGAGCAGTGTGGTCAGGACCAGCCCCGCGATGAGGTCACGAGGGAGCGAGCTGCGCTGGTAGCTCCGCAGTACCGCGATCCCCGGCACTCGTCGCCGCCATCCCATGGCGAACACACATCAGCCAAACGCGCCGCGGCGGCCGCGGAATCATCCCGTGGGGATGGTGCTCGCGTAGGCGCCGTACCGGCGAGCCAACGGGGCCGCGGACGCGCCGTGGGCGATCACACTGACCAGGATGGTGCTCGCAATAGTGGCCACGGCCGCGTCGGCCTGATGGCCCAGCTGGATGACTGCCATCAGCGCAAAGACAACAGAGGCAAGGCCGCGCGGACCGAACCAGCCGATGAACCACGCCGCGCGACGATCGAGATCGGCGCCTGCAAGCGCGACGGCAACGGGCAGCATGCGGATGACGGTCAGGCTGAGGACGACGTATGCCGCCATGGCCCACTCGAGGTGGTCGAGTGTCCGGGGTACGGCCACCATGCCGAACAGCGTCCAGACGAGAAGGCCTGAGGCCGATGCCGCTTCCTGCACGAACTTGACGCGACGCGGGCCGCCGGAACGCGCCGTGTTGCCGAACGCCAGGCCGGCGACGAAGGCTGCGACAAATCCGTTTCCTCGAACGGAGAGCGAGCCCGCATAGGCAAGCAGCGCAAGAGCGAGCACGGATGACCCGGCGTACTCCTCGTCGGTCCAATGCCGACGCCGCGCCCAACGCACAGCGAGTCCACCGAGATAACCGACCGCCAAGCCTGCGCACGCGCCGATAGCAAGCTCGCTGAGCGCATGCATGACACCTGTGCTGCTCACCGCCCCTTCGTCTTGGCCGGCACCGGCCAGAGCAACGATGACGACCGGCGTCACGATCCCGTCGTTGAGGCCGCTCTCGATGTTGAGGATCCCGCGGACGTGTTCGGGCACAGCAGGATTGGTGAAGACAGCGGCGCCCAGCGCTGCATCCGTCGGTGCAAGTGCGGCTCCGACGAGCAATGCAAGCCAGACGTCCGATCCGGGCAGCACAGCTAGCGCCGCCAACCAGCCGAGGACAACGGTCACGGGGAGCGCGCAGGCCAGCAACCGAACGATGACGCGGGCGTCCGCGCGCAACTCCGTTGCGGTGACCGTCGCGGCGTCCGAGAAGAGCACCCAGACAAGGGTCACCTCCGTCAACAGCTTGACGACCTCGGACTCGACATGCGGCTCGAGGTCACCCAGGCGTGACAGCAGCAGCCCGACGCCGACGAAGACGATCGGCGCGGTCAACGTCGCGCGCTCCAGGCGCCCGGACAACGCGCCCCAAAGAAAGATCGCGGCTGCGCAAACCGCGACGACGCCGGTTGTCACGCACCAACGTTCGCGCGCCCCGGTACCTAAGGCATTCATCCCGTATGGGTGACGATCAGCTTCCGGTTCTGATCACATGCTCGGCGGGCCAGCCCGCCGCACGCCGGAAGGAGTGGGCCAGGTGGTCACCTCGACGTTGCGCGGAGCTCGCACTATCTCGGGGCCTGGAGCGGAGTTGCCGGCTGCGTTAGAAGTCGTCGTCGCGCACATGAGCAGCCGGCATGGTTGGGAACCAGAACTTGTGAGAGCCGAAGTAGCGGACATCCTCAGCGACCGCTTTGCCCAGGCGCGCATCCAGTCGTTCATTCCGATCCTCGTTGAGAAGGAACTGCGGGAACGATTGGAAGAGCGGGCACAACGTTCCCCGCCGTCGTAACGTTTCCGTCGTTGTGCTCGTCGTTCAAGCGGAGGTCCAGGCGCTTCTCGATCAGCGTCATCACGACGAGCATCAGTCCAAGAGCGACGGGGACGGTCAGCAGTACGGCGAGCACAGGCGCCACCCCTATCCATCTGACGAGGTGATGTTTGCGCGTCTGACGTAAAACGAACTTCCTCCGGTTGGGGTGATGGGGCATGGCGAAGGACCGCATGGGCCTGTTCCGCCTGCTGACCTCTAACCGTGACCCTGCGCCGTCGGCTGATCAGAACGCGCGGAACAAGTCCGTTCAGGTGGCGTTTCTTGCTCTTCCGACTCCAGCTGTGCTGGTGGATGCCACGGGCGCCGTCATCGCCGTCAACGTCGCCTGGCTTCGTCACCCGGGCTTGATGAAGCTTCGTGCCGGCGACAACGTGGGCGTCGAATGGGCGCGCATGACCAGCGACATGAGCGTCGCGGAGGCGATTGCTGAAGTCATCCGCGAGCGTCGACCTACGCAGGTGGAGTCGACGCATGTATCGCGCGAACTGCGCCGATTTCTCGTGCATGTCGGTCCGGCACCATCCTCCGGCGGTGGTGCGTTGGCAGTCGTCATCGACCTCACGTCGCAGTTCGAGCGCGAGCGCCGGCTGTTGCATGACGCCATTCACGACCCGCTGACCGGAGTGCCCAACCGAGGCTTCGTGTTGCAACGCATCGAGGAGGCATTGCTCCGACTTCGCCGATATGGCGACCAATTCGCCTTGCTCTACTTGGATCTCAACGCCTTCAAGCGCATCAACGACCGGTACGGCCACGCCTATGGCGATGAGGTCCTGCGCGAAGTCACCCGGCGCTGGTCTCGAGTGATCAGGGCGCCGGACGTCCTCGGCCGCGTCGGCGGCGATGAGTTCGTCGTCGTCATCCAGCACGCCGTCGGTCCCGCCGCGACCCACTTGGCGGCACGCATCGCAGCGTCTCTCAGTGAGCCCCTGTTCATCGGGTCCACCGCCGTCGTGACGACGGTCGCGATCGGTATGGCGACACCGCCGGGAGAGGCGAACGCGGAAGAGGCGCTCGCCCTGGCGGACGCGGCGATGTATGCGCGCAAACAGGCTCCGAACGACTAAGACCGTTCATGCCGAGCGGGTGATGCCGGTGGTCCCTGGCGTCCGATCTAGTGGGCCCGACTACCACGAAAGGAAGAGCACATGTCCACGCTCATTGCCATCGGCTACCCGGACGAGAGCACCGCGACGGCGGCGAGCGATGTCGCGCAGGGTCTGTCGAAGGACCTCATCCTCGAGGCCGACGCCATCGCCGTGGTCCGCCGCGACCGCGAGGGGAAGTACCACGTCACGACCAACCACCATCCGGTCGGGGGCGGCGCGTCCTGGGGCATGTTCTGGGGCCTGCTGTTCGGGCTCTTGTTCTTCGTGCCTGTATTCGGCATGGCAGTCGGGGCCGGGCTAGGTGCGTTGATGGGCAAGGTCGCAAAGACCGGGATCGACAAGAACTTCCAAGACCAGGTGCGCGAGATGCTGCAGCCAGGAACGTCGGCACTGTTCCTCGTCGTCGAGCACGTCACACCGGACAAGGCGGTCGAAGCGCTGAGCAAGTTCGGCGGCACCGTGCTCAAGTCCAACCTGTCCAAGAAGGCGGAGCAGGAGCTGCAGGCCGAGCTCAGCGGCGCTGCTCAAGCCTCTGTTTGACGACACCTCCGGCCCCAAGAAGCGTCGGCACCGCCGCAGCAGCGGCGGTGCCGATGGCTGCACCGGTCAACACATCAATCGGGTAGTGCACACCCGTATGCACCCGGGAGTAGGCGACCGTGGTCGCCAGCAGGTGCAGCGGTAACGACAGCAATGGCAGCTCCGCACCGACCGCGCCGGCGAAGGCGAACGCCGACGCGGCATGGCCGGACGGGAAAGACGTGGACCGCGGCATCGGGACCTGGCGCTGACGCGGCACAGCGGCGGCGACGCGGTCCGGCCGGGCCCGGCGGTGGAGCTGCTTCGCGCCGAGGTTCACGGTCGCTGATGCGACGCCGATGCTTGCCACTCCCATCAGCGCCGCTCGACGCGGTCGCCCCCGTCGCTGGCCGATGACTACAGCCAGACTGAGCCAGAGCATTGATCGATCCGCGGAGCTCGAGAGGCGCCGAAGAGTTCGGTCGAGAGTCGGCGTGGGCGTCCCCGCGATGGCGCGGTAGACGGCGACGTCGGTGTCACTGACTTCTTGTCGGACGGCGTCGATCGGCACGTTGTCGCGGCCGGCTTTCACGTGCGGCTGCTGCCGCTGTGGGCATGCGGTGCCGCGAGCCGGGCCAGGTTGGCGATGCTGGGCGGCGGATGCGAGGCGGGCACACCCGGTCGTATGCGTGGCACCCGCACGACGAGTCGCCTGGGCTGAATTCGGCATTGGACCGGTGACGCGAGCATGACGCTCTCTCCGTCGATCGCGGCCGGCACGAAATCCGTGTCTGACTCCACGATGACTTCCCTCGCGACGAGGTGACGCAGGCCCGAGTTCGGGCCACCGCGCAGCACTCGGGCCGCGTTCGCGGCGCTGTCGACACGGATGGAAATGACGCCGAGCAGCCCGCTGTCCATGCGGGCCCGGCGGCCGAGGCCGCCGATGTCACCGGTGCCGTACGGGTTGTTGCTGACCAGCGTTGCCTGCTGGCCCCGGAGGACACGGTTGTCAACGCGCACCGTGAGATGGGGACCCTCGTGTGCAGCAAGCACGTCGGGCAACACATCAAGGGTCACGCGCGCCTTGTCGTCGCGATAGTCGGGCCGCGCGACGATCGCGGCGTACGCACCAAAGGACACATTGTTGACGAATGGCCGCCCGTCCACCTCGCCGAGATCGACGAGCACATCGACTCCGTCGACGAGGGCGTTGAGGGTTTCGCGTGGGTCATCGCGATCGAGGCCGAGATCCAAAGCGAAGTGGTTGCGCGTCCCAGCCGGTATGACGATCATCGGCAACCCATGCTCGGCAGCAATGCCGGCCACGAGGGCCTGAGTTCCGTCACCACCCGCGGCACCGAGCAAGTCCGCGCCGTTGACGACCGCTGAATGCGCGAGCGTGACCACGTCGCTCTGGCCCGGGCTGCCGAGCAGGGCCACGTCCGCACCCAGTTGCTCGGCTTGATCTTGCAGGCTGAAGCTGACCACCTTGCCGCCGCCCGAGCGCGGATTCATGACGACGAACGCGTGCCGCGCGCGGTGCGCGGGCGTCACGCTGGTCGGCAACTGCGCAGGTGTGCGCAAGGCTCGCTCACCTTCTATAGCAGCACCTACGAGCAAGGCGGAGCTGACGAGGACCACCCACAGCAGGTCGTGCCGCGCGATCCAGACGAGTGCTGCCACCTCGAGCACCAGGGTGATGGTCACGGCGGCGACGCGCGCGTTGCCCCGATGGGTGATGGCGAGCCAGCCACCCACCAATGCAACGGCGATCTGTGCGACAACGATCAGCACCAGCCAGCCGCCCCTCACCACGGTGGCAACCACCAGCAGGGCGACAGCAGCCACAAACGCCAGCAACGAGAGGCGCGCCAGCCAGCGCTGGCGCGATGTCGGGGTAGGAGCCGTCGTGGTCCGGGCGCGAGAGGACATGGTCGTGGCGGCGACGGTAGGTGCGCGCCCGGCCACGCGACTCACCCGCTCCGGATGAACAGCCCCTATGCTGTGCGTGCGCACTTGTTTACGTTGAGTGATGGGCGAGGACGATGTTCCTGCTGACCGTCTCGGGCCCCGGTGGTGTCGAAGCCGACTTCACCGTCCCCTCCGCCACTCTTGCGCTCGACCTTGCTCTTCGCAGCCAACGCGCGGGTTGTTTCTGGCGGCTCGAGCACGACGACGGAGAGAGCGTGCGTGCGCTGACGCTCGATCGGCTGCGCACTCTCGCCGTAGCTCGCGCGAGCAATGCGGAGGAGCTGCAACTCATCGACCAGATCGAGTGGCAGCACGAGCTGCAGTCGTCCTTTCAGCTGAACTGAACAACAGCTGAACTGGTCAGCCGGACTGATCAGGGAGTAAGCGATCACCCGCGAAGGGTGATGGCCCGTTATGCGTCGGCACGCACACTTGGGCCCGTCGCGGGTCCGCGCAGGGAGGCCGACATGGTGCTAGCCGACAACAGTTATCCGCTGGCCGACGCAATCTGGACGATGTTCGTGTTCTTCGCCTGGTTCGTCTGGCTGTGGTTGCTCTTCACCGTGTTCTCTGACCTTTTCCGTCGCCGCGACGTGTCCGGTTGGGGCAAGTTCGGCTGGACGGTGGCGGTCCTGGTGCTGCCGTTCTTCGGGGTGTTCGCGTATTTGATCAGCCAAGGTCGGTCCATGGGCGAGCGTCAGGTCGCTGACCGGCAGACTGCGCAACGCCAGTTCGATGACTACGTGCGGTCGGTGTCAGGCAACGGTCACTCGTCCGCCGCTGAGATCAGTCAGGCGAAGGAGTTGCTGGACAGCGGTGCCATCACGCCGAGCGAGTTCGAGACGATCAAGCAAAAGGCTCTCGCCGGCGCTGGTCATGCTCACTGAACCTCTTGACTTCGCACGTCGGGTGGTAGGTCGAGTACTCGACGTCACGGTCCCACCTGTAGCTGACGCTATTTTGCGTCGCGTCGACATCAACCGGGTGATCCTGACGCGGGTTGATTTGATTCCCCTCACCCAATATGTGATCGACGGCGTGGATCTGCCGGCGATCATCCGGCAGTCGTCGTCCACCTTGACGACTGCGGCTGTGCAGGGGGTCCGAGAACGCGGGGTGAATGCAGATGATGCGATCGCGCGTGCGTTCGACCACCTAATCCCCGGTCGACGCAGCAATGGACGTGCTGGCGTCATCTCGGACGGGTGAACGGGCAGGTCCAAGGTGCGCCGGCCGGCCTGGCCACCCGCACCGCCGCCGGCGTCATCGACTTCGTGGGCGTCGTTGTGTTCGTCGGCGGCGGCTACCTCGTGGTCAGCGGGGTGAAGTTCCTGCTCAACCCGGAGCGATTCACGTTCCCCGCACCCCCGTTTGCCGTGATGGTCACGATTGCGGGCGTTCTGCTGGGCGCCTACTTCACGGTGTGCTGGGCGACCAGCGGCCGAACGTATGGCGATCTCGTGCTTGGCGTGCGCGTCGTGGGTCGTGGCGGCCGGCAGATGAGACCAGCGGTCGCGCTGGCGCGCGCTGTGGTCTATCTGGCGCTGCCGCTCGGGCTGCTGGTCGCCGGCGTTGATCGGCGCAGACGATCGCTGCAGGACATGCTTGTCCACTCCAGCGTCGTCTACGACTGGTCGGAGGTCTAGCCCGCCCAGCTCCTAGCCGGTCAGGGCCATCTGGTCGGCGGCCTCGGCCAGCTTGTGGCGGGCCCTGGCCACGATGGCCTCGGGCGGCCGCACCGTGGCGGGCGTGAGGCGTAGGTCCGCCCAACTGCTCGAGATCGCGCTGAACACGACCCGGACCGGTAACTCGTCGAACTCGTCGAACAACTCGTCCGAGAGGGCGAGCATCTTGCTCTCGAAATCTTCGCTTTGGGTCTTCGTCATGAGCATCCGCAGGGGCTCCCCGGGCATGGAAGAACTGGGCTTCACGTGCTGTCGCCATTTCACGTGCTCCAGCGGCCGCTCCCATCGTCCAGAGGGGATGATTCGCGCCGAATCATGCGGGCGGGTGGATGGCGCGGGCGGGCAGCAGTCGTGCAATTGCACGCGTGATGCCCGTTCTCACCGACGCTGACAGGGCCGGCGCAGCCTGGGATGAGCAGGAGCAGCACGGGGTCGATCGGGACGGCGACGCGGGGCGGATGGTCCTCATCAGCGCTGACGACTCGGCGACGACCCACTGGCCCTGCGGCAGCATCGTCCCGGAGCTGTTCCACACAAGCGACGCGAACCTCTGTCCCCGATGTCACCAGGTGGTCTAGCTGATGCTGACCCGACTCGCCGTACGCCTCGTGCTCCTGGCCGCGATCATCGGCCTGGTGACGTGGCTGGTGTCCGGGATCGACATCCACGGGGGCTTCCTCTGGCTGATGTGGATCGCGATCCTGTTCTCGCTGGTCAATCTGGTCGTCGTACCGATCTTGACTCTTATCTCTTTGCCGCTCGTCGTGTTGACGTTCGGCTTGTTCCTGTTCGTGATCAATGCGGTAGCTCTCGCCATTACGGCTGGGATCTCGGCGCATCTGTCGATCGAGAACTTCGGCTCCGCCCTGCTCGGCGCGTTCCTCATCACGGTGTTCAGCGCGCTGCTGCAATTCCTGTTGCCTGTCGGTTCGCGGCGCTTTGTGCACAGGTCCGAACGCGCGGGGCACCTGCACCACGCCTAGCCCTTGCTCATTTGCGGTCGGACTGGCACGTTGTCGGAGATGTCGCCCGAGACCGTGCCTGTCCCCGACCTCGTCAAGCGGGCGCTGGAGTCTCTCGATGCCGCAGCAGCGAGCATGAGCACCGGCGACGTCAACGCCGCGATTGATGATCTCCTGGCCGCCCGCTTGCTGTTGTCGGGACTGATCACGCAGCTCTCGGACCGCGGTCCAACCACAACGTGAGTCGATGAGCCGCGCGGGGAAGCAGCCATAGGACGGCGGCGACCTGCACGGCGACGATCGCCACGGACGGACCCAACCGGGGCATGACGGCACGATCTCCGGCTGCTTGACGTCGAGCATCACCCGCCGCGGGTGATGAGTCCGGACACTCGGTCACCACACGATCGGGACCATGCGCAAGGTGGTCGTCGGGGTCCTCGTGGTCTTGTTCGCCATCTTGGTCCCGGTCACGACGCTGCTCGCCTGGACACACCGAACCGTTCTCAACACCTCGGCGTACGTCGACACCATTGCTCCCGTCGGCCGTAACCCGGCGGTCATCAACGCGGTCAGCGTTCGGGTGACCGACCAGATCTACACGGCGCTCAACCCGCAGGCCGTGATCTCCGAGTCGTTGCCGCCGAGGGCGTCCTTCCTTGCCGGCCCCATCGCGAACGGCGCCAGGGGATATGTCGAACAAGGCGTCGCCCGCATCGTGGCGTCCGACCGGTTCCAACAGTTGTGGCTGGCGGCCAACCGGTTCGCGCATCGCGAGCTCGTCGACCTGCTGCGCGGGAACACCAAGGTCGTCGACACGACGAACGGCGAGGTGGTCCTCAATGTGGCGCCGCTGGTCGCTGCGGTCATGAGCGACCTCGGCAGCTTCGTCGAGAGTGTCGTCGACCACCCGGTGACGGTGCCGCAGGTAACCAACACGGAGCTGCCCAGCGTCGCCTGCACCAGGCTGAGTGCTGCGCTCGGACGGCCGCTGTCGCCGACCTGCGGCGAGATCGTGCTCTTCCGCGCGCAGAACCTGTCGACCGCGCGGCACGCGGTCGATGTGTTCGACCATGCGACGCTCGCGCTGGTGATCATCACACCGCTGCTGGCGGTCGCCGCATTGCTCCTGTCCCGGCGCCGCCGGCGCACCCTGCTGCAGCTCACCATCGGCGGCATGGTGGGCCTCGTCATCATGCGGCGGCTCGGCTTCTATCTGCAGAACCATCTGGTGGACCCGAACGGTCCGGGCGACCCTGCGGCGCGCAAGGCAATCGTGCAGACCGTGCTCCACGGGCTCTTCACCGTCGCGCTGTGGATGCTTGTCGTGGGCCTCGTCATCGTCGCGGTGGCCTGGGTTACCGGCCCATACAAGTCCGCCGTCAGCGTGCGTCGGTCGACCCGCCAGGTGGTCAGCGCGGGCCGCGACGCGATGCACGGTCGCGACGCGAGTCCAACGCCGACCGTGGTGTTCGTTCGCCAGCACTACACCCCGCTGCGCTGGGCCGGGTTGGGCGTGGCGGTATTGCTGCTGCTGGCGGTCAACCTCAACTGGTGGACGTTCCTGATCGTCGCGGCTCTCCTCGCCTTGTATGAGCTCGCCCTCTACCAGCTGCGGCCGCCGCCGGTCGTCACGCTGCCGGAGCAGGCGCGCGTGGAGGTGACCCATTGACCACAGGCCCGCTGCTCCGCGCACTCGCTCTGGCAGCGGTGGGAGGACTGGCGGTCACCATCCCCGTCGCATGCAGTAGCGACAAGCCTGCGGTCTGTTCGGACGCCGATTCGCTGAAGGCAGCGGTTTCCGGATTGGGCGACAACATCCGAGGGAGCACCAATCCGCTGGACAAGCTGTCGTCGCAGGTGGCCGCTGTCAGCGACTCGTTCACCCAGCTGAAGACCGACGCGAAGCAGCAGTTCTCGTCTCAGATCAACGCGATGTCCGGGGCGGTGAGCGGCCTCAAGGACAGCGTCAACGCGGCCAAGAGCAACCCGAGCGCCGCCACTATCCAGTCAGTCGTGAGCGATGCCTCGACGACGAAGACGGCCGGCCAGTCGCTGACGTCTGCAGTCAAGAACACCTGCTAGGCGGGTCACTGGGTCGGCGGGTTGACCAGGCCGAGCATCTGCGCGCGCTCGACGGCTTCTGACCGCGACGAGACACCGAGCTTGCGGTACGCCGCAATCGCTTGCGTCTTCACCGTGTTGCGCGACACGAACAGCTCCCGGCCGATCTGCTCGAACGACAGATGCGTCGGCAGGTACTGCAGAACGCGTAGTTCCGCAGTTGTCAGTGCCGACGCTCCTGCACCGAGACCAAGGGGAAGTTTCTCGGTCTGCCGCCACGTCTGGTTGACGGCCTCGTGCAACCAGGAGGCGTCCGGCACATCCCCGAGCAAGCTCGTGGCCTCGGAGAGAAGCATCCGCGCGGCTGCGGCGTCGCCGAGGATGAGTTGGGTGCGGGCGAGGACATAGCGGCACTGGGCGCCGCTCCATGCGGCTAGGTCCGCGGCGACAGCAATGGTGCTGAGGACGTGCCGTCCGACGGTCAGCGCCTCCTGATGGTCACCGGACTGCGCGGAGATCAGCGCGACGAGAGCGAGCACCGGCATGGCCGGCGGAGAGTTCCCGAGGTCGGCGTCGCGGATGAGCGCGGCGGCTTCATCAACCAGCGCTCGGGCCGTCGGCCACCCGTTGCGCATGATGAGGACTAGCGCGCGCTGTGCCATCGCTTGCGCCCGCGGCAAATCCAGGCCGAGCGTCTCCGCCATGTGCTCAACGCTTTGGAGCCTGACCAACGCTTCGTCGACGGAGTCTGTCAACAGCAGGGAGGCGGCCTCGAGCAGGCCGGCATGACATAGCCAAAGGTCGTCCGGCGGCAGCAGTCGACCGGCGAGCTGCGCGTCTGCACCCATCTGCATCGCGCCGTTGCGAGCGAGCTGCGCGCGGAGCAGCGCGATTGCACCCGTCACTGAATCGGCTTCACCCTTGCGCTCCGCCTCATACAACCCACGGCTCGCCGCAGCGACCCAGTGGTCGACGGAGTGCCCGCGCTGGATGGCACACCAGGCGGCGGTGAGCGCCAGCCGAGCGTGACCCGCGACCTCCCGGGACGTGAATGACTCCAGCCAGTTCTCGACGGCCGAGGTCCGGCCGGTCGCGAGCAGGAACGGCACCTCGGACCAGATCAGTCGCGCGGCCCGGCTGATCTGGTGCGCGGCGATTGCATGCTTGATGGCTTGGGCAGCGTCGCCGTAGTCCTCGAGCCACTTACTGGCCGCCGAGTGCAGCTGCGCGACGAGCTGCGGCTCCTGCCGGTTCAACTCGCTGGACAACGCGTCTGCGAACAGCCGGTGCAGCCGGAACCACCGGCCCTCTCGGTCGGTGCGCACCAGCAACATGCTGTTGGTCGCGGCCAGGCGTTGCAGGCGGGCGTCCGAGTCCTGGGTTCCCAGCGTCGCGTCCAGCAGCGGGCCGGACAGCTGATCGAGGATCGAGGCACGGATCAAGAACGTCTGGTCGTCGGGGTCAAGCGGAGCGAGCAGCTCTTCGCGGAGGTACGACGCCACCCGCGCCTCGCCGCCGAAGAACGTGTCGATCGAGCGACGCTGCACGGCTGAAGCCGATAGCGACATGCTGGCGAGGTAGAGGCCGGCCGCCCAGCCCTCGGTCTTGTCGACCAATGTCTGCACCTCGTCGGGTTCGAGGTGAAGACCGGCATCGGCCATCAGCGCGCGCGCTTCCACCATGCTGAATCGGAGCTGGTTCGCATCGATGTCGACGAGGCGACGCTTCGCGCGGAGCCGGTTCCAGTCAAGCGTGGGCGGCCTGCGCGCCAGGATCGCCACCTGAGACCCGGCGGGTAAGTGGTCGACGATGGTCGAGACAACGGCCAAACTTGGCCGCGACGTCAACGCCTCAGCACCGTCGAGCACCAGAACGAACGGCGCCGGTTCGCTGGCGACGAAGCGCCCGAGCTGTGCGAGGTCCACACCCGCGATGCGAATGTCGTCGCGCAACAGACTGAGGTTCGACGGGTCGACCGGCTCGACGCGCTGCAACGCGAGGACGACGTACCTCGCGAGAACAACCGCGTCGTTGTCACCCGGGTCCAACGTCACCCACGCGAACGGGCGGACGTCCTCCCGGTCCCATTGCGTCACGACAATTGTCTTGCCGCTGCCGGCGGGTGCCGTGACGAGGACCAGCGGGGTGTCGACCGATTCCAGCAAGCGGTCGACGATCGTTCCGCGAAGGACGAGCGCGTCGGTTACCGACGGCGCACGCAACTTCGCTTCGACCGGCACGAAAACCGTGTTGCTGCGGGACATAAAAAAGATCGCCTCACGAGTGTCGAATCTGGAGCTGGAGGACGGACGTGAGCACCCCCAAACAGAGAGAGAGTGCTAACCGACTCCGTCGTACCGATCGCAGCAGGAATCCGCGCTGATTCGTTCACCCGGTTCGCATGATGGAGATCTGTCGTTGACTCCGCACCATCGCAACTGATTGTCGTCAGTTGCGAACATTGCGGAGGCAGACCATGCCCTACTCCGGCGGCTTCACCGGTGCATCGCCATTCGTCGTCAGCATCGGCGGCCACAGCTCGGCCGCAGAGGGCACCTGTCTGATGGAGCTCGCGTCCGTCTGGGCACAGGAGCCGTTCACCGCGTCACCGCGCTGCGTCAATCCGACGCTGGCGTCACTCGCTCGAATCGTGAACGATCACGTTGCGTACGAGACGAGACAACAGCTGGCGCGGTTGCTGCCGGTCATGATGACCTACCGCGGGCCGGAGTGGACCGTGGACTGGGCCGTCGTCGTTGCTTGCCTCGAGTTCGCCCATGAGGCCGAGGGGACCCGACGCTCCGCCCGCCAGCTGAGGCGCGCCCAGCGCCGCCTCGAGACGATGCGCGCTCCCGGCAGCTCATGGCTGGACCGGCTGCGCGACGGCCGCATGCGCTTCACCGCGAACCTCGTTGTGCTTCGGACGTCGTGGCTCGCCTCCCGGCACGGCGAAGCCGCCCTCGTGGCGTTGCTCACGAGTGCGGTTGCCGCCTTTGCCGTCGCGCAGGCGTTGGGCCATGAGGGCGCCGAGGCGCTAGGCCAGGAGAGCGTTGAGCGCAGCGTCGATGTTGGTGCTGATGTCCTCGCTGCCGATGTCAACGGCTGCGAGGCTCTTCTTCAGGAAGACCTTCACGCGCTCGGCGTCGTAGGCGACTGAGAAGGTCGGCACCGCCGGCAGCACAAGACTCACCACGAACAGCGAGTTGCGTGCGGCCAGACGGACGTCGCCGTCACCGGCACGGCCGGTGAGGAACGCATCGAAGGCCAGGTCACGCGCGAAGACCCAGGTCGTCAGCGAGCCGAACATGAAGAAGCCGACCGAGACCTCGAACGGCTCGGTCGGATCGAACGCAAACGTCGTCGGTACACGGACGTTGGACGGGTCGAGGTAGAAGCCTGGCGCGACGGGCGTCAGCGAGGCCGTGGGCGAGCTGCGGGGCGAGTTGAGTGCGTCGATGACCGCGAGACCGCGGAGCAGCATGACGATGCGCGGCTGAGCGCCGGCAAACCCTTTTATCGGAGTGGGATTCTCCTCGCTTTCGTTTCGCACTCTTGTCCCCTCGTGAGTTGAGTGGGGTGGCGACGTTCGGGGGTCCGTCGCCACCCCTGCTCGTTCCTCACCGAGCGTGCCCGGGCGCTATTGCGCCTCGAGCGCTTCGGCGAGGCCGTAAGCGCGCAGCACCTTCCCCGCAGCGGAAGCAATGCGCGCGCTTCCTACGATCGGCGAGATGGCGATAAGCGCCCCTTGCGCACGATCGAGGCTCAATCCCGACTCAGCGGCAGCGCTGAGGTTGATGAGATACGACACCGGGGCGGCGTCCATGGCGACCAACGCCGCAAGCCGGACGAGATGGTAGGTCTCCTCGTCCAGGTTCGACTGACTGAGAGAGTTCAGGTTCATCGCAACCAGGCGTTCGAGCACGGGTGCATCCCCGCTGGCGACATCGCTCAACGTCTGCTCAGGCGCTGTGTTTGTTGCCATGCTTCGCCTCCGACGCGACTCCTTGTGCAAAGGCTCGTGCTTCACCGCGCAACGGACATCACCCCGATCGGGTGACCACCGTCAGTAACACCTACGTCACCTGAACCGCGAGGGCCATCGTCCGGATAGGACGATGCCCGGGTCGTCGGGCGGCCGATTTAGTAGCCCGGTGATTCTCACCGCGGCCGCTCATTCGCGGCGCCGAGTTCGTGTTCACCAGGCAGAGTTGCTCGCTGTGACCGACCAGTTGCTGCACGAGCACGAGGACATGTCTGTAGGTGCCGTCGTGGCGGCCGTGCGAGACGCCCGCACCGAATTTCGCATGGCCGGACTGGTCTTTCCGCCGCCGCAGCTTGTCGGTGCCCGCGCTCGCGGTGCCCTACGTAGTTATTGACCGCTGCGCTGCTCTTGATCACAGCCCCGTTTGGGCAACGAGCTCCTTTGCCGCGATCGCCGTGGTAAGGCGTGCGAAGTCCTGCTCCGTCAAGTCGGCGTAGGTTTCCGCGAACTCGGCGATAGCCGTGTCGAAGGTGTCGCGGGAGCCGAGGTAGCCGGCGATCGCCGCCGCGTCGCCCGCACGTGCGTGCGCCCGGGCGAGGGTCCACCCGCACAGTTCTGCGTAGAGCCGTAGTCCGTCGGGTCGCAGCTGCTCGATCGGGACCGAGAACTTCCAGTCCCGTAGCTGCCGGACATAGAAGTCCCGGCTTACTCCGTCGATACCCGCGGTTGTCTGCCAACCCAGGAAGATGTCGCCGGCGGCCTGCATGAGGCGTTGCCCGTCCACGACCCGCTGACCTTCGTGTCCGCGCGGTGCTGCCCCGAGGGCCGTCGAGATCACTGACTGGTTCGCTTCCTTGACCTGCAGGAACAGCGGGTCGTTGTCGTCGCGGCCGGTCAGCAGGACAACCCAGCAGCGAGTGCCGACACTGCCGACGCCCACGACCTTGCGCGCCATGTCCCGGAACCGGTAGCGCTCGAGCAACAACCGCAAGTCAGCACGCAGTGACCGACGGTACTGGCTGATCAACTTGCGGAACCGTTCCTCCAGGTCATCCTCATCGTCCAGCGAGATGAGGTCGCGCAACGGAACGATCAACGGTGGGTCAGCGGTGATCCGCAGGTCCCCGTTGTCTCGGTAGGTCATCCGGTCGAGCGCCTGGATCGAGTCGCGGGTATGCGCCTTCGCAAGCGACTGCGCCAGGGCCCGCCGCCCTCGGCTGTCGCGGATTTCTGGCTTCAACCGCTTGCGCACGGCGTCTGCGTCAGCGCTCGCATACCAGACGTCGAGCTCTGTCATCGTGGCGAAGTTCGCCATTGACTCCCGGTAGCGGCGCACCGCAGCCATCGCCATGGCGCGTCGAATCTTCCGACCCACCTCAAGCTGTCGGGCCGCGATCGTCAAGCTGCCGGTCATCCGCTTGACGTCCCACTCGAACGGCCCGGACGACGTTTCGTCGAAGTCGTTGATGTCGAAGACGAGGCGGCGTTCGGCGGTGCCGAACAGCCCGAAGTTGCCGATGTGGGCATCGCCGCAGACCTGTGTCTTGATGCCCGCGTTGGGGGTGGCCGCGAGGTCCGTTGCCATCACGTATGCGGCGCCGCGGTAGAACGTCCACGGCGACACAGCCATCCGGCCGTAGCGGATGGGGACGAGCTCGGGGACGCGGGTGATGGACTGCTCCTCGAGTAGCAGCAGCGAGTCGCGCTCGGTAGTGATGACGACGTCAGCTTGCGAGGCCAAGGGCGCTCGCTCACGCAGCTGCTTGCCCCAGCGATAGCGCTCCTTGGGGGTTTGCCGAGTCGTGTGCCGCGACGCCGGCTGGGTGCCGGCGTGCCCGGTTGCAGGAGCGTGCGGAAGTGTCGTCGTAGTCACCACGCGACAGTTCCAGCACCGCGCGAGCGGGCCATCATCCACCGCGGGTGATGAGCACGAGGATCGGCGCTCTCGATCATTCCGTGGATGAGCTGGCCAGACCAACCGGTCATCTACGAGGTCAACACCGCTGCATGGCTCACGGACCTGTCGCACATTTACAACCGGCGGGTGACGCTGGGCGACGTCTCCGGCTACGAATGGGATGCTCTTGCGCCATACGGCGTGGACGCCGTCTGGCTGATGGGTGTCTGGGAGCGGAGCCCGTCGGGTGTGCGACTGACACAGGCCGACGATGCGCTGATGACGTCACTCCGGGAGGTGTTGCCCGACCTGAACAACGGGGACCTGATGGGCTCGCCGTTCTGCATACGCCGGTACGACGTCGACACGAGGCTCGGTGGTTTCGAAGGTCTCGAAAAGGCGCGACGTGAGCTCGCGGTGCGCGGGCTTCGCCTGATCCTCGATTACGTGCCCGATCACGTCGCGCCCGACCATCCGTGGGTGACCCAGCACCCGGAGCGCTTCGTGGATGGCTCGCTCGAGCTCGATGCGTTTGCTCCGGCGCTACGCGTGGCCACCATCACCACCCTTAGCGACATCGCCGACCACTGCGACGGAATCAGGTGCGACAGCGCCGACCTGATGATGAACCGGGTGTTCGCGAAGGCCGGGGGCGGCGACCGGTCGCGCCCGGAGCCACTCGACGAGTTCTGGCCGCCGATCATCGGCGCACTGCGGGCGAACCATCCGGAGATCATGCTGTTCGCCGAGGCTCATTGGAATGTGGAGTGGGATCTCCAGCAGCAAGGGTTCGACTTCTGTTACGACAAGCGGCTCTATGACCGGCTCATCAGTGGTGCGACCCAAGACATTCGTGATCACTTGCGTGCCGAGATGTCGTTTCAGGCGCGCACGATTCGGTTCCTGGAGAGTCACGACGTGCCGCGCATCGCAGGTCAGCTCGACGTCGATGCTCAGCGCGCGGCCGCAGTCTGCATCGCCACACTCCCAGGCGCTGCGCTGTGGCACGAAGGGCAGTTCGAGGCCCGCCGCGTGCGCCTCCCAGTTCTCCTGTCCCGGCGGCCACCGGAGCCGCTGAACCGCGAGCTGCGAACGTGGCATGAGCAGCTGCTGGCCACCGTGAAGGCAAGCCGCATGCGCTCCGGGTCGTGGCAGCTGCTTGACGTGATCGGCTGGCCGGACAACGCCTCGGCCGACCATCTGCTCGCTTGGTGTTGGTACGGCGAGTCCGGTGGGGACAGACACGTCATCGTCGTGAACTACGACGATGCACCTGCGCAGGGCCGCGTGCTCGTCCCGTGGGCGGACCTGCGCGACCAGCAGTGGCGGCTCGCCGACCTGCTGTCCGGTGCGCAGTTCCGCTGTGACGGCGGCGAGATCCTGGAGCAGGGCTTGTACGTCGGCCTACCCGGCTGGGGCACTCATGTCCTGGCCGTCGCCACCAGGCCCTAGCTGCAGCAGCGCCGCATCGAGCTCCGTCCGCGCTCGCTGGACGACCGCGTCTGCCTGGGCGAGCTGGTCGGCGCTCGGCGGCGGGCTTGCGCCGGAGAGCAGGTGTGCCGAGTCGAGGGCGAACAGCAGGCCGCGCAGCGAGCGGGCGGCTGCGTGTGCCGCCGCTGCCAATGACCGTTCTGGTGCGGACATGCCGCTCGTGTCGAGCTCTGCGGCCGCCTGGCTCGCGCTTTCCCGGATCGTCTGCCACTGAGCGTCGTCGTGAATGTCGGCCCCTGATGTCGGCAACAGGTCGCGGGCGAGATAGGCGGCGTCAACGGCACCAGCCGTTTCGGCGCGCCATTCCTGGACGTGTTTCGCCCGTTGGTGGCGGCGGACCGCCATGACTATCGCTGCGACGATCGCGATGAACACCACGATCGCGGCGACGATCCAGCCCCAGGGTGTGTCGTCGTCGGCCGATGATGACGCGGGAGCCGATGACACGGGAGCCGATGACACGGTGGCCGACGAAGCGGTGACCGACACCGCTGGGGCCGGGGTCACCGTCACGGTCACTGTCACCGCGGATGTGGGCGGCGCGACGATGCGGGTCGGGGCCTGTTGCGGCGGTGGGCTTGGCGGCTGGGACAGTGTGCGCGTCACGGAGATGCCACCCGACGGAAGCGTGATAGGCGAAGAACCGCCGCTGCACGCCACGAGCCCAAGGGCAACCGCGGCGCCGGCCATTGCCGACGGATACGCCTTCATTCAGCGCGCCCCTATCGCCCGGACGACTGCACGCTGAGTGGTGGAGTCTCGCGTCGCGCCGGGAAATACGCCCCCGACACCGACGCGCTACCCGCCAAGGTCGCGCGTATTTTGTGCCGACGTGCCTGCTCTGAGGAAAAGTGACTAGATGGAAGCTAGTTCCCGTCGGCGGCGACGCCTGGGGCGAAGCGCTTGAGCGGGTGCCGCATGACACCTATCACCTGCCCGGATATGCGCGTCTCGACGCCGCCCTGTGGCACGGCGAAGCAGTGGCCTTTGTCTACGAGGACACCCGTGGCTGCTTTCTGCTTCCGCTTGTTCTGAGAACAATCCCCGGCTCGGCGCGTCTCGACGCCACTGCGCCGTACGGGTACGGCGGTCCGGTGAGCAGTTCGCAGGACCCTGCCTTCTGGACCGACGCGGTCGCCGCCCTCGCGAAGACGATGCGTGAGCAGAATGTCGTCTGCTTGCGCGCCCGCATACATCCCTTGCTGGAATGCCCGGCCTTTCAGCTCGATGAGCATTCGGCGCTGGTGGAGCACGGGCTGACTGTCAGCATCGATCTGCATCAGCCGGATGTGGACATCGTCGCGCAGTTCCGGCAGAACCACCGACGAGAGATCCGGCGGTCTCGAGGTGCCGGCTCTCATGTTCTCGTCGATGAGTGGAGCTACCTCGGGGCGTTCGTCGACGCGTACTACGAGACGCTGGACCGGCTCGGCGCGGATGCGGACCATTACTTCCCGGGGCGGTACTTCGATCAGCTGCGGGAGCTGCTCGGTTCGCACTGCCACCTGATGGTCGTCGTTCGCGACAGCGAGTTCCTCGGCGGCGGCATCATTCTCGAAGCCGGCGGCATCGTGCAATACCACTTGGGCGCGACGCGGAACGGTGCCCGCCGAGAACAGCCGACGAAACTGTTGTTCGACGACACCTGGCGTTGGGCGAAGGCACGCGGAAACCGCGACTTTCATCTGGGCGGCGGTCTGGACGCAGAGAGTGGCTCGACGCTCTTTCACTTCAAGGGTGGCTTTTCCAAGCGCCGCCACACCGTCAGGTCACTGCGCCTGGTGGTCGACCCTATCGCCTACCGCCTGCTCTCCCGCGGACCCCGGCAGTGGTCGACCGAGGCCCTCACAGGTTTCTTCCCGGCGTACCGACGTAAAGAGCTGGTTGGTTCGGACTCGGTTGCGGATCGTGGCGGCAGCTAATCCGAAGCCTGCACCGATGGCCAGCGCGGTTACCAGCGTCAATGGCAGCGTTGGTCTGTCGGGCGCACGAGGCAGCGTTGCCGGCTGTGCAACGCTGATCGTTCTGCGTGACGGCGCAGCCGTGCCGTCCGCCGCGCGGACGAGGCGCGGGAACACCTGCCCGATGGTCGTGGCCATCACGTACGCCTGTGCCGACGACGAGCCGCGGACGGAGACGTCGAGAAGCACGCCCTCTGACTCGACCCGCGCGGAGATCCTGCTCTGCACCTCCTGCACGGGCATGGCGAGGCTGAGCGCGTTGACCACCGCGCGTGCGAGTGCGGGTCCGTCTGCCAAGGCCGCGTATGACTGCATTTGAGTCGGGGGCTCGAGTGACACGAAAAACGACGTCGTGCTGACGTAGCTCCTCGGCCAGGCCGCGAGCGCGAGCACGCCTAGCGTTACGGCGAGAAGCGCGCTGAGCGCGACCACCCACCATTGTCGGCGCACAAAGGGGGTGAGCAAACGGTATGTGAACGAGATACGTACTCGCCTTGGCGGAGCCCTGGTATTTCCCCCCGCCGGGAGTTTCTCCTTGTGCCAAAGGCGGGTCGAGGAGCAGGCGTTGGCGGACAACCGGCACGTGACGGCGCGTGCCTTCGTCGTGGCGAGTTGTGACTGTGCACTCGTCGTTTCGTCATACCTCGTGGTCGCATCCATCGTCGGCTGGACACTGCCCCTGACGGCTGCCGCGGCCGGCCTGCTGGCAACGCTCGGCCTAAACGCAACCCGGCGGCTCGTGGTAGCCCCGCCGGCGCCCGCACGGGTTATCGATCTCACCGACCCGGCTACTCGCCGGGTCGTCGTCACTGAGGCGGACCTGTTGGGGCGGGGTGAGGTGACTGACGAGGTCGAATCCACCTCCGGCTACATCACCGGTCGGCGTGTTCTCGTCACCGGAGCCGGCGGATCTATCGGCTCCGAGTTGTGCGCGCAGCTGTGGCATCGGCAACCAGCCGCGCTGTTCATGTTGGATCGCGACGAGTCGGCGCTGCATGCCGTCCAGCTGGCGCTGCACGGTCGGGCACTCCTCGACGACGACGGCCTCATCGTCGCCGACGTGCGTGACCGAGCACGTATCAGCGAGATCGTCGGCGCAACCCAGCCAGACGTGATCTTCCACGCGGCGGCGCTCAAGCATCTGCCGCTGCTCGAACGTCATCCGTCCGAGGCGGTGAAGACCAACATCTGGGGCACGCAGCATGTGCTGGAAGCGGCTCGGGCGCACGGAGTGCTGCGATTCGTCAACATCTCCACGGACAAAGCGGCCGACCCCATCAGTGTTCTGGGTTACTCCAAACGCATCACCGAGCGGTTGACCGCATCGATGGCTCTCGACGTCCCGGGAACCTATTTGAGCGTTCGCTTCGGGAACGTGCTGGGCAGCCGCGGCTCGGCGTTAACCGCCTTCCGGGCCCAGATTGCGGCGGGTGAGCCCGTCACCGTCACGCACCCGGATGTGACCAGGTACTTCATGACCGTGCAAGAGGCGGTAAGCCTGGTGCTACAAGCCGGCGCCATCGGTCGGCCGGGTGAAGTGCTCGTCCTCGACATGGGCGAACCCGTTCGCATCGCGGATGTTGCGCAACGGCTTATCGACGCCTCGGGCGCGGATGTGCGAATCGTCTACACGGGTTTACGGTTCGGCGAGAAGCTGCACGAGGATCTCTTCGGCGACGGCGAAACCGACGAGCGGCCAGTCTCCCCGTCCATCTCGCACGTGGCCGCTCCGCCGCTCGCGATCATCCGACTGCACCACCTCGACGAGGCACCATCACCTGCGTCGTTGATCGAGCGAATGCGGGACGTCGCGACGGAGCCGGTGGTGAACGGCTGGGCGGATCAGCCACGAATGTCCGCGACGGAGCGCATGTGATAACCCGAGCGTCTAGCTCACCGGACATTCTGCTTTCACCGCCCGACGTCGGGGACGACGAGCGGCGAGCGCTGTTGAACGCCTTCGACTCCAACTGGATCGCTCCGACCGGCGCCGAGGTCGACGGGTTCGAGAACGAGATGGCGGCGCGCCTTGGCGTCGGCCACGCCGTCGCCGTAAGCAGTGGGACGGCCGCAATGCACCTCGCGCTGATGGCACTCGGGGTCGGGCCCGGAGACACGGTCATCGTCGCGACGCTGACGTTCGTGGCGACCGCGAACGCAGTCGCGTACTGCGGGGCTACGCCGGTGTTCGTCGACTGCCATCCCGACAACTGGACGCTTGACCCAGGCCTTGTGCACGACGCACTGCACCGTTTTCGCCATCAGGGAAGGCGAGTGGCTGCGGTTGTCGCTGTGGATCTCTACGGCCAGTGCGCCAACTACGAGGCGCTGTCGCGGATCTGTCGCGAACACGGCGTCGCACTCGTCGAGGATGCAACCGAATCACTCGGCGCCAGCTATTGCGGTCGGCCGGCTGGCTCCTTCGGTGACGTAGCGGTCCTCTCCTTCAACGGCGACAAGGTCATCACGACCAGCGCCGGCGGCATGCTGCTGAGCAATCATGGCCCTCTCGCCGAGAGCGCGCGCTATCTCGCCACCGAGGCGCGCGAGCCGGTCGCGTACAACGAGCACCTGACGGTGGGTTTCAACTACCGGCTCAGCAGCCTGCTCGCCGCGGTGGGTCGGGCACAGTTGCGTCGACTCGACGAGTACGTCGAGGCCCGCCGGGCCAACAACGCCTGGTATCGGCGGGAGCTCTGCGGCGTTCCGGGTCTGACATTCATGCCGCTCGGCATCGGTGGCCGGTCAAGCTGCTGGCTGACGGTCGTTCTCATCAACGAGCAGTTCTTCGGCGCCAGCAGGGACGCGGTGATCAGACATCTGGCCAGGCGTGGCATTGAGAGCCGGCCGACGTGGAAACCCATGCATCTGCAGCCGGTTTGGCATGGCTGCGAGGTCCTCGGTGGCGTGGTCAGCGCGGATATCTTCCGGCGCGGCCTGTGCTTGCCTAGTGGCTCGGCTCTGGACGACGAGCAGCGGGCCAGGGTCGTCGCAGGCGTTGTCGGGGCCCGTCGCCGGCACTTGGTCTCGACGCTGTGAGACTCACCCGCTAGACCTGGACCCAGGCCGTACGTACGGGCCGCAGTGGGGCGGCCCAGTGAACGAGGATGCTGAGCGGTCCGGACGGCACCTCGTCACAGGTGGCATGTCCGTCCGGACCGACCCAGCGCCGCTGGACCGGGCCGTGCACCGGGCGAATGTCCGCGCGCACGGCCTGAGGCGGCACGATCGCGATGGCAAGCGACACGGTCTTCCCGGTCGCAGTCACCCGCACGGTCACCAGACGGTCGCCGGCGGAGAAACGGAGCACCCGTTCCCCGCCGGCGCTGTTCGTCTGCGTCATCAGGCTGTCGTAGTCGAGGTCGGCCACCTGGACCGATGGTTCACGGTGATCGAACGCCGCTAGGCCCATCAGGCGCACCCATTCGGGGGGCCTGTCGATGATGGCCACCTCCCCACGCTCCGCTGGTCACCGATCGAGCAAAGCTTCGAGTCGGCGGAGACACCGTCGCCGCGTCGGCCCGATGCTGCCTATCGGCACCTGCAGTCGGAGGGCGATCTCTTCGTAGGGAGTGGGCGGGTCAGCGGTCAGCAGCAGCATGATGTCCCGCCAACGCTGCGGCAGCTGGGCGACCGCTGACCCGACGTCCTGAGACCGCTCCACGGCCAGCAACGAGGCGTCCAGGTCAGTCTGGGCGTGGTCTACCCGGTCCAGGTCGCCTTCGTCGCCGGTCAGCACGACGCGACGACGATGCGCCACGGTCCGCAGGCACTCGCGCCGCGCCGTCGTCGCCAGCCAAGGTCCGATGCGTGAGGCATCACGAAGGCGGTCGATGTGTTCGAGCAGCCGCATCCATGCCGTTTGCGCGACGTCTGCGGCGTCAGCGTCGCACAGTCGGAACTGCCTGGTGACCGACCAGATCAACCCGCTGTAGAGATCGACCAACGTCTCCCACGCCGCGCGGTCCCCTTCGATGGCCCGCGCGACGAGTTCCTCGGGCGTTGCGAGCCGCGTCGGTACGTCGGCTATCTCGATCGCCGCGGCCGTCATACCTGTGCCAGCCCGAGGCCCCGCCCGGCGGCGGTTTGGCGCTGTCGCCACGACCAGAGCCGGTGTGCAACTGCGCACTGCTCGACTGCGGTCGCGAGCAACCACTCGCGCGTACCGGATGCCAGCTCTGCCGCGACCGGTTCACGGTCGAAGAGGCGGAGCATGGCCACTGCGCATACGTCGGAAGCCTCGGCGGGACTCAAGCCCCCCGTGAGTGCCAAGCGCAGAACCAGTTCGTAGTAATCCGACGCCGACAGCTGCTCAAGTGGCGCATCAGCGGCGATGCGGTGCCCGTGACCGGGGCGGTGTGCTTCGGTGTCCAAGGCTCGGCTCCTCCACGCAGTGGCACGGCTTCTGATGGCGCCTAAGAGGGCGCCGGAGGAGGACCACTATCAGGAGGCCGAGCGAGCCGTTCCAGGGATAAAGCGGACACCTCGTTCTAGTGCAGCAGTGCCACTACGCCGCATGAAGTAACACGAACGACCCGTTATGCGTCAGTGGTTTCTACGCGCTGCCACGGTCTCGTCACGGAGGTCGATGACGTGCATGCCGGGCCAATGATCGGCGGCAACTCGGCGACCCGCGATGCGGAACATCTCTCGGCCGCGTGCTGCGGCAGCGAGCTGACTGTTGACGCCGAGCTTCATCAGTAGCTGACGGATGTGCGTGCGCACGGTGTTGCCGGAGATCTCGAGTCGGCGTGCGATCTCGACGCGGTCCATGCCGTTGCTGAGCAGCCGCAACACATCGCGCTCGCGGGCGGTCAGCCGGGCGAGCTGCGCGCGAGACTCCTCGATCGCTCGCATCTGACTACGGATTTCGTGCAGCAGCTCACCGAGCGCAACATCAGGGATCACCGCTCGCCCGTTGAAGACAGCGAGGACGGCTTCGTAGAGCATCTGGGGCGACGCCGTCTTCGGCAGGTAGCCCAGGGCGCCCAGAGCCAGGGCGTGAGCGACGAGCTCGAAGTCGTTCTGTGTGCCGAGCACCAGCACGGGGACGGACATCCCGAGGTTCTGCATCGCCTCGAGCAGCTCGAGGCCGTTCTCGTCGGCGAGTCTGAGGTCGAGAACCAGGACGTCCGCGTCCTGCCGGACGAGGCGCAGGGCCTCGTCTGCGGTCGCGGCCGTGTGGGCAACCGCAATCCCGGGTTGCGTGGCGAGATAGCCGGCCAGCGCCTCACGCATTGTCCGGTGGTCGTCACAGATGACGACTCGCAGCGGCTTTCTCATCGTGTTCATTGCGCTTCGCTCATCTGACTACCGCATCTGACGTAGACATTCGGCAAAGCCTGTGCTCGACTTTTGGTATTGGGGCACAGTTTTCTGGGTCCACGTGGGGGGTTCGTATGCAGCAGAGGCCGGCAGTCGACATGGCGAGCAACGAGAAACCGCGCTTGCTCTTCGTCGGCGGACAGTCCCTTTTTGCGGAGAGTCTCGCGCTGATGCTGGGCGCGGACGGCACTTGGGCGGTCCGAACTCTGCCTGCTGAAGACCACGCAGACCTCCCGAGTGTGTGCCGAACCTGGGGTCCTTCTGTTGTTGTTCTTGACCTCGATTCGGACGTCATACTCGGCCTAGCCCAAATTGACAACATCCAATCCGCATTACCCAATGTTGGGATCGTCGTGATCGGCGAAAGTTCACCAGCGTTAGCAGAAGCGGTGGGCCGCGGAGCTGCTGGATACCTGACGTACGACGCCTCTCTCGAGGCGGTGCGGGAGAAGATCGAGGCGGCTCGGGCGGGGCAGACCCGGGTCACCGCCGCCGACTTGAACCTCTTGATGGACGGCATTCGCAACGCTGTTCCAGCCAACGACCCAGACTCCCCGCTGTCTCCCCGTGAGACCGAAATCCTCAAGCGCCTAGTAGCCGGCGAGTCCACCACGGACATTGCAGAAGCGCTGGGTGTCCGAGTGGCTACAGCCCGCAAACACATCCAGAACATCCTGCGGAAGCTCGGCGTGCATTCGAAGCTGCAAGCCGCTGCCTACGCGGTCAAGACGGGCCTCGTTTAACCCCGGTCTGCTTGTCGAGGATCGACTCGATGTGCTCCAACGCGCTGGCCATCCGCTCGAAAATCTCGAAGTAAGGCGGCGAGATCTCCCGGTCAGTGGCGCGCCGGTTGTAGGTTCGCCGCCGGTCAGCATTCCGGCGTTCTGATCCCCAGGCTCGCCCCTCCGCCGGTTGCTCCCCGGATGTTGCGCTCTCCATGGCGCGTCCTCCCAGCATCGGAGCCTTGCGAGGATGAGCAGCAAATGGGCGAAGTGATACCGGCCGGTATCGCGGCCTAGGCCTTGACGCTCGTCTGCACGTCGCTGCTACAGCTTTGGTCGTTTTGCCCGATTTCTTTGTCGGTATCTAGCCGAAGGTGCCTAGACAGGATGTGGGAATTCGGCGCAGGATGCGGCTGTGCCTCTGCCCTTGCCGGAGGATTTTTCGCCCGAGGTGCAGCGCGTTCTCGACGACGCGAACGTGTCGCGGGATCGGCTGCTGCGCTTGACGCTGGCGCTGCTCATGGCGACCGAGGTCGCGGCCGACCATCTTGCCCAGCAGTGGCCGGGCTATGAGACCGCACAGGTGTTGCAGAAGCAGTTGGAGCAGCAGGTCGAGCTCTATCGCGAGTTCTACGACCGACTACTGGCCTCTTCTCCCTGAACCGAGCAGTCGCGGCAGCCGTGTAACGACCGCCCCTCGGAGTCGTACCAAGGGGAGAGTCGTAGGGTTGGTTCGTCCTCCAGAGGCCTGCAACGAACATGTCGGGGTGTGATGACGCGGGAAGCTCTGATGCGCGACCGCCGGCTGACTGAGCCGGAGTTCGGTTTCTGCCTTCGGCAGATTCGGGAGTCGCTCGATGCCGCTGTGGCTGCCTTCGATCGTGGCGACGAGATGTCGGTTGACGACGTCCTCGCCGCGCGGCTGATGGTGAGCACACTGCTCGTCAAACTGGAGTCGGACTAGGACGTTCACCCCGTTGGGACGACGCTTGGCCCAGGGGCCGACGGTGAACTATCGGCATGCCGGTCAACATCCGCCACCGCAGCTTTCTCAAAGAGCTGGACTTCACCGCGGATGAGCTGCGCTATCTGCTGACACTCGCGGCCAGCCTCAAGGCTGCGAAACACGCGGGCTACGAGCGGCCTCGGCTGGCGGGCAAGAACATCGCGTTGATCTTCGAGAAGACGTCGACGCGGACCCGCACCGCCTTTGAGGTCGCTGCGCACGATCAGGGCGCACAGGTCACTTATCTGGAACCGTCCGGCTCGCAGATCGGCCACAAGGAGTCGAGGAAGGACACCGCGCGCGTGCTCGGACGGATTTACGACGGGATCGAATATCGCGGCTTCGCCCAAGAGACGGTCGAGACCTTGGCGACCTATGCCGCTGTCCCGGTGTGGAACGGGCTGACGGACGAGTTCCATCCCACCCAGACCCTCGCGGACATGCTGACGATGCAGGAGCACTCCGACAAGCATCTGCACGAGATCTCGTACTGCTTCCTCGGCGATGCGCAGAACAACATGGGCAACTCGCTGATGGTCATGGGCTGCAAGCTCGGCATGGACGTCAGGCTGTGCGGGCCGCAGCACCTGTGGCCGCATGACGACCTGGTCAAGGTCTGCCACGAGATTGCCGACGTCAGCGGTGCTCGGCTCACTCTCACCGCTGACGTCGATGAAGGTGTCAGCGGCGTTGACTTCCTCTACACCGATGTATGGCTCTCGATGGGTGAGGACGCCACCTTGTGGGAGGACCGCATCAAGTTGCTCCGGCCCTACCAGGTCAACGCCGACGTCGTACGTCGTACCGGAAACCGGCAAGTGCGATTCCTGCACTGCCTGCCGGCGTTCCACAATCGCCACACCGTTGTCGGCGAACGCATCTACGAGACCTACGGCATGGATGCGCTGGAGGTCACCGACGACGTCTTCGAGTCACCGATGTCCATCGTCTTCGACCAGGCCGAGAACCGCATGCACACCATCAAGGCGGTCATGGTCGCCACGCTCGGCGACTGAGCAGGGGCGGTCGCGGTGAGAGCCGTCGTGGCGTTAGGTGGCAACGCCATGATGAGGCGCGGTGAGCCAGGGACGGCGGCGGTCCAACGGGCGCACATTCGGGCGGTGTCGCCGTTGCTCGCGGCGATCGCGACTCGTCACCAGCTGGTTCTGTCGCACGGCAACGGACCGCAGGTCGGGTTGCTCGCATTGCAGGTAGCGGCCTATCACGATGTCGAGCCCTATCCCCTTGATGTGCTTGGTGCACAGACCGAAGGCATGATCGGTTACGTCCTCGAGCAAGAGCTTGGCAACGCGCTGCCTTTCGAGGTGCCGTTCGCGACGGTGCTCACCATGGTCGAGGTCGATCCGAAGGACCCCGCCTTCGACAACCCGACCAAGTTTGTCGGGCGCTTGTACGACGAGTCGGAAGCCGAAAAGATCGCCGCGGATACCGGCTGGACGTTCAAGCTCGACGGGAAGTCCTGGCGACGTGTCGTTCCATCTCCCGAACCGCGACGCATCTTCGAGCTGCGCCCCATCCAATGGCTGCTCGACAAGGACACCGTTGTGATCTGCGCGGGCGGCGGCGGGATCCCGACGATGTACGACCCGGACAGCGACCGTCAGCTCATCGGCGTCGAAGCAGTCATCGACAAGGATCTCGCGAGCGAGCTCCTTGCGCGCGGTGTTGGCGCAGACGTCTATGTCATGGCGACAGATGTCGACGGCGTCTACGCGGAGTGGGGAACGCCGGCCCAACATCGACTCGGGCCGGTCACGCCGCATCAGCTCCGCCACGGCACCTTCGCGGCGGGCTCGATGGGACCGAAGGTCGAGGCCGCGATCAGGTTCGTCGAGGCAACCGGCGCTCGCGCCGCGATCGGTGCACTGGAGGACGTCGAGCGGCTTGTGGAGGGTGACGCAGGAACCCAGGTCGTTCCGGCCTGAGGAACTGACGGACTGGGAGAAAGCGATGACGCAGTTCGGTGTCTATTCCGAGGTCGGCAAGCTCCGCAAGGTGATCGTGCATCGCCCGGACCTGAGCCTTCGGCGGCTCACGCCGGGAAATCACAACGACCTGCTGTTCGACGATGTCTTGTGGGTCGAGCGGGCGCAGCTGGAACACGACGGTTTCGTCCAGACGATGCGCGCTCGCGGCGTGGAGGTCTATTACTACAACGAGTTGCTGGCGGAAGCTATTGCCGCCAGTGACGAATGTCGACAGCGGTTGATCGAGCTGACGGTGGCGCCGTACACCGTGGGTTTGTCACTGGTCGACGAGGTGCGGGCTGTTCTCGACGGTCTGCGTGCGGACCAGCTCGCAACGCACCTGATCGGAGGCATCACCGTCGCGGAGGCTGGCTTCGAGCTCGACAAGTATCGCGAGTTCTCGCTGACTGCTGCTGCGCACGACGAGAGCATGTTCTTGCTGCCACCGTTGCCCAACACGTTGTTCACTCGCGACTCGTCCTGCTGGATCTTCGGCGGGGTCACGATCAACCCGATGTTCTGGCCCGCCCGACGGTTGGAAGCCATCAACTGCGCGGCGATCTACCGCTTCCACCCGATGTTCGCGGCGGACGACTTCGCCTACTGGTATCTGCCGCTCGGTGATGACGGCCGGTTGCATTCGGCCGACTTCGGGCGCGCGACTCTCGAGGGTGGCGACGTGCAGCCGATCGGCAACGGCGTGGTCTTGATCGGGCTCAGTGAACGCAGTCAGGCTCGGATGATTGAGCAGGTTGCGCGTGCTCTCTTCGAGAAGGGTGCGGCTCAGCAGGTGATCGCGGCGGTCATGTCGCGTGACCGTGCGCACATGCACCTCGACACGGTCTTCACGATGCTCGACCGTGACATCGCTACCGCCTACCCGAAGGTGGTCGACGAGATCCAGGCGATCAGCCTGCGGCCGAGCTCCTCGCCTGATCGCTTCCATGTGACGCACGAGCGTGGCTTCGTGTCAGCGGTCGCAGCTGCGCTTGGGGCGGGCACGTTGCGGATCGTCGAGACAGGCGGCGACGAATACCAGCAGGAACGCGAGCAGTGGGCCGACGGTAACAACGTCGTCGCTCTCGAGCCCGGTGTTGTCGTTGCCTACGAGCGCAACACGTACACCAACGAGCTGATGCGTGCGGCGGGCGTCGAGGTGCTGACGATCCCGGGGTTCGAGCTCGGCAAGGGGCGGGGCGGCGGGCACTGCATGACCTGCCCGATCCAGCGCGACCCGGTCTGAGATCGCTGGTCGATTGGAAGGCCGCTCATGTCCGTGACAACGCGTCCGCCGACGAGCCCGCCGGAAGCGAATGTCGCGCAAGAGAGCGCACCGGGTTTCGGTTTGACGACTGCCATCGCGCTGATCATGGGCAGCATCATTGGCGTCGGCATCTTCAACTTGCCATCGTCGTTGGCGACATACGGGCCGATCAGTCTCGTCTCGATGGGCGCTACCACCGTCGGGGCGTTGGCGTTGGCGCTTCTCTTTGCCGCGTTGTCGCGGCGACTCCCGGCCGACGGCGGGCCCTACGCCTACGCCCGGGTGGCCTTCGGCAACCCGCTGGGTTTCGCCAACGCGTGGTCCTACTGGATCACCGCGTGGGCCGGCAACGCCGCCATCGCTGTCGGCTGGGTGCTCTATGTCGAGGAGTTCATCAACAAGGGGCACAACCGGTTCTTCTCGGTGTTGCTCGTGCTTGTCGGGCTATGGCTTCCGGCCGCGGTCAACTTGTCCGGGGTGAAGAACATGGGGGTGGTCCAGCTCTGGACGACGGTGCTGAAGTTTGCGGCGCTCGCCTTTGTCTCGACGGTCGGGCTGTTCTATATCAAGAGCGGGAACTTCACGCCGTGGAACGTCAGCGGCGAGAGCACTATCAGCGCGATCGGCGGCGGGATGTCGATCGCGCTGTTCAGCTATCTGGGGGTCGAGGTGGCGGCGGTCGCGGCGGCCAAGGTCCGCGACCCGGATCGCAACGTGCCCCGGGCAACGGTGCTCGGCACGCTCGCGACCGCCGTCGTCTACATGCTCTCGCTCACGGCTGTCTTCGGCATCGTGCCTACGCACAAGCTGGCCACGTCGACGGCGCCGTACGCCGATGCCGTGAACAAGATGTTCGGCGGGTCGTGGGCCGGCGACATCATGTCGGTCTTCGTGATCATCTCCGGGTTGGGAGCGCTCAACGGCTGGACGATGATCTGCGCGGAGATGCCTTTCGCGGCCGCGGTGGACGGCTTGTTCCCGGCGCAGTTCAAGCGGTTGTCGCCGGCCGGGGTTCCTGCGTTCGGGATCGTCGCCTCGACGGTGCTGGCGTCCATCGCCATGGCGATCAACTACCTAGGATCCAACGGCGCGACCGTGTTCACGACCCTGGTGCTGATGACAGGGATCACGGCTGCGATTCCATATGGCTTCTCGGCACTGGCACAGATCAAATGGCGCATGATCGACCGGCGAACCGTGCAGACACCACGGCTGGTGCGGGACCTGCTGGTGGCCGTGCTGTCAGTGATCTTCTCGGTACTGTTCATCTATTACTCACGCAATACAGGCCACAGTTTCTGGGTCTATTGGGCGCCGTTCTTCCTGGCAGGCGGTGCATTGTTACTAGGTATTCCGGTCTACCGTAATCAGCGGACCAGGATGCAACCACCTGGCCAATTGCCTCCCTATCGCTAGCGGATCGGTGCTGGTAACGTCAGCGGTGCGTCAGACGAGGCAGAGTGCTCGGGTTCGCTCACCTGCACGCAGTCGCGGCAGAGTGGTGACGGGCTCGCTCGAGCTAAAGAAACGGTCCGGGGCGGTCATGATCGATCGGGAAATCGGGCAGGCGATAAGCCTTGCGCTCGCCTCCCTCAATGCGGCAGCCATCAATCTCGCCAGGCGCGATATTGACGCGGTCGAGGACGACGTCCTTGCCGCACGCTTGGTGCTCGCTACCGCATCGGTGAAGGTCAGCGTCGCCGACGCAATCCCGCTCGCCCGCGACCCGGCGAAGGCCTAGTCCGAGTTCTTGAAGGCTCGGCCCCTTACCCGCCGGTCGCCGTGCGGTTGACGAGCGGGGTGTAGGTCCGGCACGGCTCGTTGCGCAGGCTGGGGCAGGGCGGCTGGGCTGCCGAGACGCTCACCCCGGACACGATCGGCAGCACCAGCATCGACGGCATCGACGGTGAGTGCGCGATCGAGACCTCGGCGGTCCCCGACGGCTCGGTGTAGTTGAACGCCCAGATCGGCTGCGCACCGTTTGGTGCGGCGATCGTCACGCGGATGCGCGTGCCCGCGCGGTAGGCGTGTCCCTCGTAGTAGAGCGGGATCGCCACCCGCACGAACTTGTTCTTCGGCATCGGGCGAGCGTCGGACGTGAGCATGCTCGGCACCGGCTCGAGCAGGGTGCTCGGCGTGTGCAAGATGTTGTTCCGGGTGGTCGACATCTTCCGCTCGCTGGCGCGGATGTAGCCGTTCTGCACGAATGTCTCGTGCCCGTCTGGTGTGACCTCACTGATCGTCGCCTGCAGGTCGACGTCAGGAGTCGACGACTTCACCCAGACATAGACCGCGCCTGAACCGATCACCACGGTGTTCTGCTTGAGCGGTGAGCTGATGTATGACACCGCCGTACCGGCGGGGTTGGACTTCCACTTCCAGTCCCACTGTGACGCGTTACCCCAGAGGCCACCGCCACCGGTGTTCGTGCCGAAGTCGGTCTTCGTCAGGGCGTGCGCGTCCGAGGTGTACCAGTCGACGCCGCTCGTGCTCGGCTTGCCGTCGGTCAGCATGCCCTTGGTGCCTAGATAGAAGCGCTTCGCGGCGGTGTTGGGGATCGGCCATTTCGCGAAGGATGCTTCGAACTGCGGATAGGGGTTGCCCGGTGTCTGGTCACCCTTGGGCGAAGTGCCGGCACCGTTGTCGAACAAGACGCGGACTTGGGGCAAGGCGTCGAACGCAGCCTTGGCCATGTCGTATGTCGGCATCGACTGGATGGGGTCGACGGGCAACGTGACCGCATCGTCCTGCGGAAGTCCCATCGCCGCCTGGTAGATGACCGGCGCCGCGGCTTGCGTCACGGCGGCGTTCTCCATCGGCGCCTGGTCGGCGACGTAGAGCTCGAGGAAGTCGTACCAGCGGTTGTAGGTCTCCGGGTCGAGCGAGTCGATGTGGGCGCCGTTCGTGAACGTGAACCACTTCTTCGTCGTACCGGTCATGTGCGCGGCAAGCGTCGCGCAGTGCCCGCCGGTCTGCTCATCCTCCCACTGGCAGGCCATGAAGACCGGCACGTGAATCTTGTGCACGAACGTCACGGGGTCAAGCGCGTCAGCAACGTTGGCTTTGTAGTGCGAGTTGGCGGCGATCGTCTTGCGAAGGTCCTGCGCCTCGGGCCGAAGCGCCTGGTTGGCCTTGCAGACGTTGTCGCCGTTCTTGATGCGGTCGTAGGCCCACGCCTGGCCGCCATGCGGGCCGGCCGGCTTCGCCGAGTATTGCCGCTCGTCGGCCCATGCGACGGCGAACCCGGTGTTGAGGATGCCGCCCGGGTAGAGCGTCGTGGCGGTGGCGTCGATCACCGACAGCGGTGCGATCGCGGCGAGGTGCGGCGGGTTGAGCTGAGCGGTGAACAGCTGGCTGATGCCGCCGTAGGAGATGCCGAGCATGCCGACCTTGTGGCCCTTGACCCAGGGCTGGCGGGCAATCGTCTCGATGATGTCGTAGCCGTCGAGGTTCTGAAGCGGCTCGAAGAAGTTGAACGCGCCACCCGAGCAGCCCATGCCGCGCATCTCGATGTCGACGACCGCGAAGCCCATGAGGTTGGCGAGAACGGCGATGCCGCTCTCCGGACCGGCAGGGTTGGCGTAGCCGTAGCCGGCGTACTCGATCAATGTCGGGTATGGCGGGGCGTAGTCGGGGAGGCCGCTCGGCGGAGTGAACGGCAGTCCGGGCTCACCGGCGGGGCTCGTCGGCGGGTGCACCGTGTAGGCGAGCTGGGTGCCGTCGCGAGTCGTGAGATAGCCATAGCCACTGTCGGGGACCGACTGGTTGTAGATCTTCGGGTCCCACGGTTTGGTCGCGTTGGTGTGCACGGTGATCGCGCTGGACGTCGGCCCGTTGGGGAGGACCTTCAAGTGGTAGTCGCTGCCCGGCTTGACGTTGTAGTAGAGCGTCCCGCCGAACTCGTTGGAGGTCTTCGTGGCGACGACGTGACCGGCGCTGTTGAGGAGCTCGGTCTTGGCGCCCGGCTTGATGCCGGTGGCGTAGACCTGCCGCGCGCTGCCGCTGGCGCTGAACTTCGTCGCAGCCGCCGAGGGTCCGGCCGTGGCGGCGCCGGCGGCTACGAACAGGCTGGCCAGCAGGGCCCCGACGAGGGACAACCTGACGGCGACGTTGCTCCGCACGATGTGAACTCCTCCTGCGCTCCCTGGTTCAGCTTGCTGTTACCCCCGGTAGCAGCATCCTTCGACGCGATTCGGGCGGCTCCTGCTCCCGAGGGCGTGGCGATGCGCCCGGCGGCCAGTGGTCCGACGGGTTGTGGAGGCCGCGCGGAGCTACGGGCCGAGTCGGTAGTCGAAGGGTTCGATGAGGTACTTGCGGCCGGTGGGGCTGGTCCAGTGCCAGCCGTCG
>Ga0070681_10000027_pt1 | contig 104953 bp, 81 predicted proteins | sample KBSC83BmetaG_FD_65650 | JGI IMG/M metagenome (GOLD analysis project Ga0070681, IMG submission 65650) | Corn rhizosphere microbial communities from Kellogg Biological Station, Michigan, USA - KBS C8-3B metaG | ecosystem: Host-associated > Plants > Roots > Rhizosphere | place: USA: Michigan...
GGCTCATCACATCCTGGGGCTGTAGCCGGTCCCAAGGGTATGGCTGTTCGCCATTTAAAGTGGTACGCGAGCTGGGTTCAGAACGTCGTGAGACAGTTCGGTCCCTATCTGTCGTGGGCGCTGGAGATTTGAGGTGGGCTGCTCCTAGTACGAGAGGACCGGAGTGGACGTACCGCTGGTGTTCCGGTTGTCATGCCAATGGCATTGCCGGGTAGCTATGTACGGAAGCGATAACCGCTGAAAGCATCTAAGCGGGAAGCGCGCACCAAGATGAGATCTCCCGGGGCTTTAGCCCCCTGAAGGACCCTCGAAGACCACGAGGTTGATAGGCGCGGTGTGCAAGCACAGCAATGTGTTCAGCTTACGCGTACTAATGATCCGTGCGGCTTGACCATATAACCCCAAGACGCTTCGCACAGTCTCGACGTCACGTCGAGCTCGCGGGCCGAGCGCTTGTCACATCCCAAGATCCTTTGCCGATGTCGCGCGATTGCGCGCATCGCACCCTTTCCCTGGCGGCAATAGCGGTGTGGTCCCACCCGATCCCATCTCGAACTCGGAAGTGAAACGCGCCAGCGCCGATGGTAGTGTGGCTCAAGCCATGCAAGAGTAGGTCACCGCCAGGGGCTTAACCCGAAACCCTCGAGGAATCCTCGGGGGTTTTTCTTTGTCCGAATAGTTTTTGGTTCAGTTGGCGGTGGACATCATGTCCGCTGATCGCAGGCGATCAGCTCAGGAACGCGCCGGCTCCACCGAATCCGCGACTTCATAGAGCCGCACGAGCGGCTCCATGTCGAGCAAGAATTTGTCATCCTCGGCGAAATACACCGCGCGCTCCGGTTCATCGCCGGCGAAGGCGCGCACCGCATCCAGCGATTCCCACAACGACAGCAACTGGAATTCGCAGCGATCGCCGTGCACGCGCCGCAGCACCCACGCGCCGCGCAGGCCCGGCTGCCCGGCCAGCACCGGCAATGCGGTCTGCTGCAGATGCTCGAGATAGGCGTCGGCCTGTTCCTTCGGCGTGATGCCGCGCCAGATGCGCACGATCATGGGGCCCTCCGGATGCGCCGCTCGGCGGCGATCTAGCTAACCGCGGTGCGCGTTGCAAGAAGGTTAAAAGGCGATCAGCGCGTCGCCTGCAAGGCGCGTTGCAACGGGGCCGGATCCGCCAGCGAGAGCAGGTAAGCCATTCCGTTTTCATCTTCCAGCATGCAAACGCGTGACCGGTCGGTGACCAGGCACAAAGCCTTGCGACCGTCACGCAGGCGGTACCAACCGCCGCTGAAGCCGGGGAGACCGATGCCCCAGATGCGCAGCAGCGGCCGCAATTCCGGATGTACTTGCAGATCGATTTCGCGCAAACCTCGCGGTGCGAGCCTTTGCAGCGAGACTAGCCTGCTGCCCAGCCCGGTATCGATTCCTATCGCCTGCGCGTTCAACGCGACGCCCGCACGCCGGATGTGCGTGGCCAGGAACAGGTAGAGCAGTTGCAGCAACAACAGGGGTCCCAGCAACGCGCTGCCCGCCAGCCACAACGGTACGCCGCTGGCCAGCGCACGCGAAAACAGTATCGCCAGCAGCGCGCCGCCGGGAACGAACATCCAGAACAGCAACCAGCGCAGCGCGCGTTCGCGGCCGTCGGCCAGCGGCAGTACTTGTGCGGAAACATTCCCGGCCATCTGCGTTGCCCGTTGTGCGTGTGCTAAGTTTATCGGCATGAACTCTCCCAGCGTGCGTCGCACCCGCATCGTCGCCACCCTCGGACCGGCGACCGATGCCGCCGGCATGCTGGAGCGCATCCTGCGCGAAGGCGTGGACGTGGTGCGCCTCAATCTCTCGCACGGCACGGCCGCCGATCACGAGCGCCGCGCAGAAGCCGCGCGCGCGGCGGCCCAGAAGATCGGCTGCGAAGTCGGCGTGCTGGCGGACCTGCAAGGGCCGAAGATTCGCGTCGAGCGTTTCGACGGCGGCGCGGCGATGCTGGAACCCGGCCAGCCTTTCACGCTCGATTGTCGAAAGGATGCGCCGCCGGGCGATGCTTCGCGCGTGGGCGTCAGCTACCTGGGGTTGCCCAGGGATGTGCAGGTCAACGACGTGTTGCTGCTGGACGATGGTCTGATCGCATTGCAGGTGCGCGAAGTCGCGGGCGACCAGGTGCACTGCGTCGTGCTGATCGGCGGAAGATTGTCCGACCGCAAGGGCCTCAATCGCCAGGGCGGCGGACTCTCGCTGGGCGCGCTTTCAGACAAGGATCGCGCGGACATCAAGCTCGCCGCGGCATTGCGCGCGGATTTCCTGGCGGTATCGTTCGTGCGCTCCGCCGCCGACATCGAGGAGACGCGCACGCTGCTGCACGAGGCGGGCGGGGCCGCCGCGATCGTGGCCAAGATCGAACGGGCCGAAGCGATCGATGCGCTCGAACAGATCGTCGATGCCGCCGACGCGGTGATGGTCGCGCGCGGCGATCTCGGCGTCGAGATCGGCGATGCCGAATTGCCCGGCCTGCAGAAGAAGATCATCCGCGAAGCGCTGATCCGCAATCGCGCGGTGATCACCGCCACCCAGATGCTGCAATCGATGGTGGAAGCGCCGATCCCCACGCGCGCCGAAGTGCTGGACGTCGCCAACGCGGTGATAGACGGCACCGACGCGGTGATGCTGTCGCAGGAAACCGCGGCCGGCAAGCACCCGGACAAGGCCGTCGCAGCGATGCGCCGCGTCTGCCTGGGCGCGGAGCGCCAGTTCGAACCGACCGAGGACATGTCGCCGGCGGCGCACCGCATCGACCGCAGCGACCAGGCGATCGCGATGTCAGCGATGTTCCTGGCCGCGCGGGTGGGCGTGCGCGCGATCATCGCGCTGACCGAATCGGGCAGCACCGCGCAGTGGCTGTCACGCTTCCGCTCGAAGGTGCCGATCTACGCGCTCTCGCGCAGTGCCGCCGCGCGCCGCCGCATGCTGCTGCTGCGCGACGTCACCCCGGTGGCGTTCGATCCGGAAAATGACGGCGATCCCGCACACGTCGCGCGCGCGGCGGTGCAACTGCTGTTTTCGCAGGACGTGTTGAGCTTGGGCGACCTGGTGCTGCTGACCCACGGCGACCACACCGGCCGCGGCGGCGGCACGAATACCCTGAAACTGCTGCACGTGGGAGAGGACGGAATCGCGGAGAGTTTGCGGGATTTGTAGCGATTGGGGAGATCGGAAGATGAGCAAAGCAAATTTATGGCTGTGCTTGCCGATGACTGTTCTCGCAATGGTGGTGTGCAGTCCGCTTCATGCCGCCGATGAGCAGGTTCACGTAGTTGACGGTTCGGAACTGGATCATTGGTGGCAAATCGACCCGGGGCACAACCCCCGGTTTGAATCTCCTCTCCACCTCGCAACCGATGAGGGTTGCATCGTCGTGGCGTTCGAGATCCATGGTGATGGCAACGTTTCCAACCAGCGTGTGTTGCGAAGCGTGTGGACTGACGCACAAACGGGGAGGCAGGTCGAACGCGCCCTCTTGCGATATGTGCCTCTCCGGCGTTTCGTCGCGACAGTGGCCAATGCAGGGCACGACCCCGTGTACACCTATCAGGTTTTCACCTTTACCGCTTCTTTGATTCCGCAATCGGGCGCCGATGCGCAGCTTGAAAAACAGCAGTTAAATGAACTCCAATCCAAATGCGAGATTCCGGATTTCCCGCAACAAGTTCAAGCCATGATCAACGCCGCAGCCAATGCGAAGGGCGCCACGCAATGAAATGGATGGTGCAAATCGGACTCGGCATTCTGTGCGGTGCAGTCTTTTTCTGTACATCTACTCTCGCTGCCTCCGCTTCCGATCTCCGCGCCGTCCCGCCAGACCAGATCGATCATTACTGGATCAGAACCAACACCGAACTCGACGTGGACGTGCCGAACTTCGGCAAGAACCTCGACAAGCCGACGTGCTCGGCGGTGACCTACGTCATCGGTTCGGACGGCGTGACGCGCGACATCACGGTCCGGCGCACGGTGCCGGCCGGCGACCTGGCGCTGGTCGCCAGGAGCGCGGTGACCAACCTGCACTACGCGCCGGCCGCCGACAACGACGGGCGCGAGCCGGTATTCACCTACATCGTTATGCCGTTCAACCTGCCGCCCGATCCGGTCACGCGCGCGAAGATCACGGCGGCGTGCACGCTCAAGGATTTTCCGAAGAGTTACCAATGATCGTCATCCCGGCCATGGATTGGCGGGGATCCAGCTCCATGGACGGAGAAGCCGCTGGATTACCAATTCCATCCATGGACTTGGCCCTGCGGGCCAGCCTTCGGCTGTTCAGTCGTTCCAGACGAATTTGTCCGGCCTGCGCCGAAATGACGAAGGCGGAGCGATCCGGCATCTCCGGGGCGCCTGCTCTATAATGCCCGGTTCGTCCACAGCACAGCGCCCCGCCATGAGCATCGAACAGCTGGAAACCGTCGCGCAGGCGATGGTCGCGCCCGGGAAGGGCATCATCGCGATCGATGAATCCACCGGCACGATCAAGAAGCGCTTCGATTCTGTCGGCATTCCGAATACGGAAGAAAATCGCCGCGCCTACCGCGAGATGCTGCTGACATCGCCGGGGCTGGGCGAACACATTTCCGGCGCGATCCTGTACGACGAAACGATCCGCCAGTCCACGCGTGACGGCGTGCCGTTCACCAGGGTGATGCGCGAGGCCGGCGTGATCCCCGGCATCAAGGTCGATCTCGGCGCCAAACCGCTGGCCGGTTTTCCGGGCGAACTCGTCACCGAGGGTCTCGACGGCCTGCGCGAACGCCTGGCCGAGTACGTGAAACTCGGCGCGGAATTCGCCAAATGGCGCGCGGTGATCACCATCGGCGAGGACATGCCCAGTTCCACGTGCATCGACGCCAATTCGCACGCGCTGGGGCGCTACGCCGCACTGTGCCAGGAAGCCGGCATCGTGCCGATGGTCGAGCCGGAAGTTTTGATGGACGGCGGCCACGACGTCGACACCTGCTACGACGTCACCGAAGCGACGCTGCGCTCGCTGTTCGCCGCGCTCTACGAACACAACGTGATGCTGGAAGGCACGATCCTGAAAGCCAGCATGGTCGTCTCGGGCAAGGATTGCCCCGACCGGGCGGACGTGGAGGAAGTGGCCGAATCCACCATCCTGTGCCTGAAATCCGCGGTGCCGGCGGTGCTGCCCGGGATCGTGTTCCTGTCCGGCGGGCAGAGCGACGAAGACGCCACCGCGCATCTGAACGCGATGAACCAGATGGGGCCGCATCCTTGGCCGCTGTCGTTCTCCTACGGGCGCGCGATGCAATCCGCCGCGTTGCAACTGTGGGCGAAGGACATGGCCGGCAACTTCGCCGCCGCCCAGAAGATCGTGGTCGAACGCGCGCGCGACAACGGCCAAGCCGCGCTGGGCCAATGGAAGAAAGCCGCTTAACTACGACTTGGGCGCATCGGGCTGCGCTTCCGGCGCAGCCCGCCTGAACGCATCCAGTTCGCGACAGGCCGCGTCGATGCGCGCGATGGTCGGGTATTTTTCCATCGGTACTTCGAAACGGCGCGCGTTGTAGGTCTGCGGCACCAGGCAACAATCCGCGATCGAAGGCGCATCGCCCTCGCAGAACACGCCCGTGCTGTGGTTTCCCGCCAGCATGGATTCCATCGCATCGAAGCCCGCCTCGATCCAGTGCCGCGACCACGTTTGCCGTTGCGATTCGCTCGCCTTCAATTTGCGCTCGAGGTATTGCAGCACGCGCAGGTTGCCGAGCGGATGGATGTCGCAGGCGACCATTTGCGCGAGCGCGCGCACGCGCGCTCGGTCGCGCGCCGCGATCGGCAGCAGCCGCGTGGTTTCCGGGTAGGCGTCGTCCAGGTACTCGATGATCGCCAGCGACTGGCGGATCACTCGATCGCCGTCTACCAGCACCGGGATCAACTGCTGCGGATTCACTTCGCGGAACGCTTGTGCGTGCTGCTCGCCGCCGTCGCGCAGCAGGTGAACGGGCTTGTTCTCGTATTCCACTCCTTTCAGGTTCAACGCGATGCGCACGCGATAGGCGGCGCTGGAGCGCCAGTAACCATAGAGCGTCAGGGTGCCGGTCATTTCGCAAATTCCAGTTTCAAATCCTGGCGCAGCCTACGACAAGCGCGGGAGAACGGCCAGCATCACGACGCGATGCGCCCATCGGTGCCCACATCCAATCGCTCAGGCCCGGATCCGTGTCCGTGGCTCGGCGCGCTTCTTCCCCGAAGAAATCGTTGCCGCATCTTCGCGCAGGCATTCCTCGAGCCTGGCCAATGCCGGCTGGTGCTTGTTGCGCAGCATGATCAAGGCCGTGCGGACGCGCGCAAGGCGTGGCGGGATTTCGCGCACCGACAGGATGTCGTCCTGTCGCGGGAACACTTCCAGCACCGAGCGGGGTACGAGGCCGACGCCCACACCACCGGCCGCCGCCGCGAACAGCCCGTGGTAGGAAGCGAATTCCAGCATCCGCGTCGGCACGATGTGCTGCGAATCCAGCCACTGTTCGAAACGCCTGCGGTAGGCGCACCCGGGCTTGTGGTAAACGAGCACGGCGCCCGCCGCGAGGCTCTTCGGATCGTGCAGCATCGCGCTACCCCGCGCACCCACCAGTACCAAGGTTTCCTCGTACAGCGGCACGCTGCGAAAACGCGCGTTGTCCACCTCCTCGCCGACGATCGCCGCATCCAGCGCGCCCGTTTGCACATCCATCACGAGACCACGCGAGGAGGTGGTCTGCAGGTTGACCCAGATCTGCGGGTGACGGCGGTGGAATTGCGCCAATGGGTATGGCAGGCGGCTGGCGGCGATGCTTTCCATCGCGCCCAGCCGGATCCTGCCGCCGATCTGGCCGCTCTGGACCGCGGTGCGCGTCTGTTCGGCCAGCTCCAGCAGGCGCTGCGCGTAGTCGACCAGCATTTCGCCCGACGGGGTGAGGCGCAGGCGCTGGCTTTCGCGATGGAACAGCGTCACGCCGAGGGATGACTCCAGCTGGTGTATGCGGCTGGTGATGCTGGATTGCGCACGGTGCAGCCGCGCAGCCGCGCGGCCGATGCGGCCGGTTTCCACCACGGCCTGGAAGGCTTCGAGCTCGCGAAGATCCATGTTCGAAATAATCGATGTACTTGTTCGGTATTATTCGCTTTATTCGATATATGGGCAAGCCTAGCATGCAACCTTGTGTCGACCGGAGGTTGTATGCGTTCTCCCCTGCGTTTCGCGCTTGCCGGCATGGCCGTGCTGGCCCTTGCACTCGGCATCGGCCGGTTCGCGTTCACGCCGCTGCTGCCGTTGATGCAGGCCGACGCGGGCCTCGGGTTGACGGCCGGCGGATGGCTGGCATCCATAAACAACATCGGTTACCTGCTGGGTGCGATGTTGTGCACCGTGCTGGTGTTGCCGCAGCGGACCGCCTTGCGGACCGGCATGCTGCTGGTCGCCTTGGCCACCGGCGGCATGGGGTTCACCACATCGCTGCCGCTGTGGTTGCTGTTCCGCTTTGTGGGCGGGTTGGGGGCCGCACTGCTGGTGGTGCACGGCATAGCCTGGTGCGTCGCCCGACTTCCCGTGCAAAAGCGAGCCGGACTTGAGTCGCTGTTGTACAGCGGCCCCGGCATCGGCATCGCCGTCACGGGCACCCTGGTTGCCGCATTGCGCGGACCATTGCTGGATTCGGCGCGCTGGTGGATCGTCTTCGGTGCTCTGGGGGCATTCCTTGTCGCGATGGTGTGGCGCGTGATCGACGCGCCGTTTCACACCGACGTCGTGCCGGTGTCCGCGAAGATCGCCACGCCGCGCGCTGCGGTGTGGCCGGTCGCGGTGATCTGGGGCTTGCTGGGTTTCAGCTACATCATCCCGGCGATCTTCCTGCCCCTGATCGCCGATTCACAACTGCACGCGCCGGCGCTGCGGGAGTGGTTCTGGCCGCTGTATGGCGTTGCGGCGGTGTTCGCGACATGGTTGCTGGGCACGTTGCCTCCGGTGCGCAGCAATTACGCCGGGTTGGCGGGATGCTGTTTCGCGCAGTTGGCCGGGATCCTCCTGTGCCTGCATCAACCCCGGCTAGGCAGTTTGCTGTCCGGCGCCGTGTTGCTGGGCGCAATGACCATGCCGTCGGTGATGTATGCCATGCGCGAGGCCAACAGGATCGCAGGGCGCAATCCGACGCGCGTGATCGGCATTCTCACCATCAGCTTCGGTGTCGGCCAGATCACGGGACCGGTGGTCGCTGCCACGCTCGCGACCCACCACCACGGGTTCACGGTTCCCCTGGAACTGGCCGCGCTGGCCACCGTGGTTGCGTTGCTGGTGTCGTTGGCGTTCGTTCGCCGCGAGTCCGCGCCCGTGCTCCGCAAGACCGTTCATTGCCGTGCGGGTGACGGCTGACGTTTGCGGGAGCATTTGCCGCCGGCCGCGGCTGCGCGGAAAATGGCGGGCTCCTCGAACGTCAGGACCGCCATGACCTTTCTTCGGATGACCGATCTCGATCTGCGCGGCAAGCGCGTGTTGATCCGCGAAGATCTCAACGTACCAGTCAAGGATGGCGCGATCAGCTCGACGCAACGGCTGGAAGCGGCGCTGCCGACGCTGCGCGCCGCGCTGGCGCAGGGCGCGGCGGTCATGGTGATGTCGCACCTGGGCCGGCCCAGGGAAGGCGTGTTCGAGGCAAGCGAATCCCTCCAACCCGTGGGTGAATGGCTGTCGCGGGCGCTGGGCAAGCCCGTGCGGCTGGTGCGCGACTATCTGGACGGCGTGGAGGTTTTGTCCGGCGAAATCGTGCTGCTGGAAAACTGCCGCATGAACGTGGGCGAAGGCAAGGATGATCCCGAGCTGGCGAAGAAGTACGCAGCCCTGTGCGATGTGTTCGTGATGGACGCATTCGGCACTGCGCACCGTGCGCAGGCTTCCACGCACGGCGTGGCGAAGTTTGCGAAATTGGCATGCGCCGGCCCGTTGCTGGCGGCGGAGCTCGATGCGCTCGGTCGCGCCCTGCAAAACCCGAAGCGTCCACTGCTCGCGATCGTGGCCGGTTCCAAGGTCTCGACCAAGCTCACGTTGCTGGAAAACCTGGTGGACAAGGTCGACCAGCTGATCGTCGGCGGCGGCATCGCCAATACCTTCATCGCAGCCCAGGGATTCGATGTCGGCACTTCGCTCTGCGAACCGGATCTGCTGGATGCCGCGCGCAGGGTGATGGCGAGAGCCAGGGCGCGCGGCGCGGAAGTGCCTGTTCCGGACGACGTCGTGACCGCGCCGACGTTCGCCGCGGATGCGCCGGCGGCGATCAAGCGCGTGGACCAGGTCGAAAAGGATGAAATGATCCTCGACATCGGCCCGGAAACCGCCGCGCGCTATGCACGAATGGTGGAAGCGGCGGGCACGGTGGTCTGGAACGGGCCGGTGGGGGTGTTCGAGTTCGATGCCTTCGGCCACGGCACCGAAACGCTGGCGCGAGCGATCGCCGGGTCCGGCGCATTCTCGATCGCCGGCGGCGGCGACACCCTGGCCGCGGTGGACAAATACGGGGTCGAGGGCGGCATTTCATACATTTCCACCGGGGGCGGCGCGTTCCTGGAATTCCTGGAAGGCAAGATCCTGCCGGCCGTGGCGGTGCTGGAAGAACGTTCCGGCGTGGCCTGACCCGGCTCGATCCCGAGTTTCTGCCTGCAAGGCCCGCCGGGCCTCATGCTGCGGTGCTTTTGCATATTCTTATGAAAACGTTTACATTCGGGCAACGTTGCGGGCTCGGAGTGGGGAAACGGGACAGTGGTGACGATCAAAGACGTCGCCCGGGAGGCTGGGGTGTCTGTGGCTACGGTGTCACGCGCACTCAATGGCAGTGCAAGCGTCACGGCGCAGACGCGGCGGCGCATAGCCGGCGTGGCCGCGCGGTTGCGCTACGTGCCGCACGGCGCCGCGCGCAGCCTGGTCACCCGCCGCACCCAGACCATCGGCGCGCTGTTGCCCGACCTGTTCGGTGAGTTCTTCTCCGAACTGATCCGCGGCATCGACCTGGCCGCGCGCGCGCGGGGGTTGCAGTTGCTGGTCTCGAGTTCGCACGGCGATGCCGCGGAAGCGGCGACCGCGCTGCGGGCCATGCAGGGTCGCGTGGACGGCCTGCTGATCATGTCGCCGCACGTGGACGCGCCGTTCCTGCGCGAGCACCTGTCCGCCGCTTTGCCTGCGGTGCTGCTGAACACGTCCGTCGGCGACAAGCGCTACGCCACGTTGAACATCGACAACTACGGCGGTGCGCGGGCGATGACCGGACACCTGCTCGACTGCGGATACCGTGACGTCGCCTTCGTCACCGGGCCGGCCGAAAACTTCGACGCGGCCGAACGCCTGAAAGGCTTTCGCGATGCGGCGAAACCCGCGCGCGTGCAACTCCTGCGAGGCGATTTCTCGGAGGAGTCGGGCTACCGGGCCGGCCGCAAGATCGCTTCGCTGCGGCAACGCCCGCAGGCGGTGTTCGCGGCCAACGACATGATGGCGATCGGCTGTCTGTTCGCGCTGACCGAAGCGGGCCTCCGCGTTCCTCAGGACATCGCACTGGCCGGATTCGACGACGTTCCGATCGCGCGTTACATCAATCCTCCACTTACGACGGTGCGCGTTCGCATTGCCGACCTCGGCCAGGGCGCGCTGGAACAACTGGTCGCGCAGATGGAAGCGCCCGACGCACCCTCGTCCGGGCACACGCTCGCATGCGAAGTCGTGCCGCGCGCATCCACCGGCCCGGCCTCGAATCCTCGCAAACACGAACGGCCGAAGAGCCGGAAGCACAGTTCCCCGGGAGAGATTCCATGAACCACAAGCTCAAGAACCGCAGCCTGCGTTTGAGGAAGAAACTGCTGGTGTCATTGATCAGCGCGGGCGTGGTGTCGGCCGCGGCGCTGCCGGCGATCAGTTGGGCGCAAACGGCCAACGCCACGCTGCAGGGCAAGGCTCCGCCAGGCGCGCAGGTCACAGCGCGCAACGTCGCGACCGGTTCGGTGAGGGTCACCACGGCCGGCGCCGACGGCAGTTACACGCTGGTCGGATTGCAGCCGGGCACCTGGGCCCTCAGCGCAGCCGGTGGCGCGCAACGCACGGTGACATTGTCGGTCGCTTCCACTTCGCAACTCGATCTCAGTGCCGCAACGCCATCCCCAAGCGGACCGACGACGACGCTGGCGGCCGTGAACGTCAGCGGCACCGCGCTGCTGGATGTCAAGACCTCGGAAGTCGGGAACACCGTATCGCTGCACCAGATCCGGGTGTTGCCACAGGTCACCCGCAACTTCCTCGAGTTCGCCGACACCGTGCCGGGCATGATTTTCACCACCGATTCGGCGGGGCACACCTCGTTGCAGGGCGGTGCGATGAATACCAGCTCGGTCAACGTCTATATCGACGGCGTCGGCCAGAAGAGCTACGTCAAGGAAGGCGGCATCAGCGGGCAGTTCGCCAGCCAGGGCAATCCGTTCTCGCAACTGGCGGTCGGCGAGTACAAGGTGATCACCTCCAACTACAAGGCCGAGTACGACCAGATCTCCAGCGCCGCGGTGACGGCGGTGACCAAGTCCGGCACCAACGAATTCCACGGTGAGGTGTACGGCAACTACACCGATGACAGCTATCGCGACGCGACGCCTTCGGAAAAGGCGGCCGGGACCAAATCGTCGTTCACCGACAAGGAATACGGCTTCGATCTCGGCGGACCGCTGATCCAGGACAAGATGCACTTCTTCATCTCGAACGAGGTGAAGCGCTTCGACACGCCGGTCGCGATCGTCCCGGGCGTTACCGACACCGAAGACCTGCTGCCGCCCGATGCGGCGGCGCAACTGGGACCGGCAGGAAATCCGTTCTGGGAAAACCTGTTCTTCGGCAAGATCGATTTCGAGCCGACCGACCGCGACCGCTTCGAATTGCGTGCGCAGATCCGCAACGAGAACCAGGCCGACAACGTCGGCGATCAGACCGCGGCGTCTTCGGGCATCCAGGTGAAGAACACCGACAAGCGCTACGAGCTGTACTGGTCGCACAGCGCGGACGCCTGGTTCAATGAATTCCTGTTGACCTACGAAAATGCCTTCTACGTTCCGCAGCAGGTCACCAGCGGCGTGGGACAGGCCTACACCTTCGGCCCCACCAACGACGCATTGATCCTGCAGGTCGGCGCACCCGACCCGCGTGCCGAACAGAACAAGGGGCAGAAAGGACCCGGCTTCAAGGACGACCTCACCTTCAACGACCTGCACTGGTTGGGCGATCACACGATCAAGCTCGGCGTGAAATACAAGGACGTCAAGCTTGTTTCGCAGGATGCGGGCAATGCCACTGCACAATTGTTCTACGACGTCGAGCCCGTGATCGGCACCAACCCGAATCCATACAAGGCTGTGTTCGCGGTGACCAACCCGGGCTTCAGTCCGATCGTCGAATCCAGCGACCAGCAATTCGGCGCCTATATCCAGGACGACTGGGCGGTCAACGACAAGTTGACCTTCAACCTCGGCCTTCGTTGGGACATGGAACGCAACCCGTCCTATCTCAATTGGGTGACGCCGCCCGATGTGGTGGACGCGCTGCTCAACGGGCACGATCCCAACAATCCGGATCCCAACGAAACCTACGCGCAACAGCTCGCGGCGGGCGGCATCAACATCAACGATTACATCAGCGACGGCCACAACCGCAGTGCATACAAGAACGAGTGGCAGCCGCGCCTGGGCTTTTCCTACGACATCAACGGCGACCAGCAGCACGTGATCTTTGGCGGCATCGGCCGGGCCTACGACCGCGACCTGTACGACTACCTGCAACTGGAACAGACCAAGTTCGCGCTCGAGGAGCCCACCATATACTTCTCCAGCGACACGCAGCCTTGCCGCGGCGATCCGTGCTTTGCATGGGATCCGTCGTTCGCCAACAGCGTCTCCTCATTGGAGTCGCTGGTCACCGGCAGCACCGCCGGTTACGAAGTCGACATGATCAAGAACGACCTCAAGGTGCCGTACTCGGACCAGGCGAGCCTCGGCATCCGCAACCAATTGGGCGACTGGAACACCAGCGCCACCGTCGCGCGCATCACCAGCCACGACGGTTTCGTCTTCACGCTTGGCAACCGTTTCCCGAATGGCTCGTTCTGGATGAACGGCGGTCAGCCGTGGGGCGACGGCGTGCCCGGCTTCGGTTCGCTGATCCTGGGCAGCAACGGTATCGAAACGCGCAGCACACAACTACTGCTGTCGGCGGAAAAGCCGTACACCCGGGAATCGCACTGGGGCGTGACCTTGGCATACACGTACACCCATGCGACGCAGAACCGCGACATCAACGAACACTATTCGTTCGATCAGGCAACGATCGGGGACTATCCGTTCATCGTCTCCAACGCCGCGCCGAAACATCGACTGGTCGCGACCGGCGTGGTGGATGGTCCTTGGGGAATCACCTTCTCAAGCAAACTGGTCTTGGCAACGCCGACGCCGACAAATGGTTTCATAAGCTACAACTACCCGGAGACTGCGCCGAACGGCGCCAACAATCTCCCCGTCGGCGGCACTCCCTCGGGCGGCAAGAGTTTCTTCTTCGGAGGTCCGATCTTCGGCTATCGAGAAGTGGATTTCGCGGCGATCAAGGATTGGCAGATCGAGGGTCCGACGCACGTGTATGTGCGGCTGGATATATTGAACGCCTTCAACTACAAGAACCTCGTCGATGTCGACTCGACCTACCCGACGTTTTTCCCGATCTCCTACAACACCACCGGCAACATCGACGGAGTGCCGCGCACCTTCAAGTTCACGGCGGGGGTGAGGTGGTAGCTCCGGCGGTCGCGCAAGTTTCAGGTGTGAAAAGGCGGGCTTGGCATCACTCTCCCCATGCCCGCCGCCTTTTTGAACGCAGCGGCTGCAGCGCATGAGCAATCCGCCGGTCCGCAACATCGTGATCGTCGGCGGCGGCACCGCCGGCTGGATGGCGGCGGCCGCGTTTTCCAAGCTGCTCGCCCACTATTCGATTCAGCTGGTGGAATCCGAAGAGATCGGCACGATCGGCGTGGGCGAAGCCACGGTGCCGCACCTGAAGCTGTTCAACCAGGTGCTGGAAATCGATGAAGCGCAATTCGTGCGCGAGACGCGCGGCACGTTCAAGCTCGGCATCCAGTTCATCGACTGGGCGCGCGTCGGCGATCGCTACGTGCACGGCTTCGGCCAGATCGGCCACGAATACGGCCTGCTGCCGTTCCATCAGTACTGGCTGAAGGCCAATGCGCAGGGCTGGGCCGCGGAGATCGGCGAGTATTCGTTGAACACCGCCGCCGCGGAGCGCGGCAGGTTCATGGTTTCGGCGCAGGACGCGCCTCGGAACTCGCCTCTGGCGGACATCGCCTATGCCTATCATTTCGATGCGAGTCTTTACGCACAGTTCCTGCGTCGTTATGCCGAGGCGCGCGGCGCGCGCCGCACCGAAGGCAAGGTCGTGCACGTCGCGCAGCGCGAAGATGGCTTCGTCGAGGAGATCGTGCTCGCCGACGGGGAACGCATCGCGGGCGATCTCTTCATCGATTGCTCGGGTTTCCGCGGATTGCTGATCGAGCAGACGCTGAACGCGGGCTACGAGGACTGGTCCCACTGGCTTCCCTGCGATCGCGCCGTGGCGGTGCCGTGCGAGAACGTCGGCCCGCCGACGCCGTATGTGCGCTGCATCGCGCGCGAAGCGGGCTGGACCTGGCGGATACCGCTGCAGCACCGCACCGGCAACGGTTACGTGTATTCCAGCCGCTACATCAGCGACGACGAAGCGGCCGCCAACATCCTGCGCTGGATCGACGGCGCCGCGCGCGCCGAGCCGCGCGTGCTGCGCTTCACCGGCGGGCGGCGGCGCAAGGCGTGGATCAACAACGTGGTCGCGCTGGGCCTGGCCAGCGGGTTCCTGGAACCGCTGGAGTCCACCAGCATCTATCTCATCCAGTCGGGCATCGCGCGGCTGGTCAACCTGTTTCCGGACGGCGGTTTCAGCCGCACGCTGATCGATCGCTACAACGCGCAGACCGATTTCGAGATCGAACGCATCCGCGATTTCCTGATCCTGCACTACTGCGCCACCGAACGCGACGACACGCCGTTCTGGAACTACTGCCGCACGATGGACATCCCGCGACCCCTGCGCGAAGTGATCGAGTTGTTCCGCCACAGCGGGCGTTTCTTCCGCCAGGCCGAGGAGTTGTTCGCGCTGACCAGTTGGGTCGAAGTGATGATCGGACAGCGCATCGTGCCGCAGGGCTGGCATCCGGCGGTGGACCTGCTGCCGGAGACAAAGTTGCGCGAGCTGTTGGATGGGGTGCGCAAGGTGATCGCGTCGTGCGTGGATGCCATGCCGATGCACCAGCAATTCATCGATCGCTGCTGCGCGGCCGCCGCATGAAGTTCCTGCGCGTCGCGATGTCCCTGAGCGCGCTGCTGAAGCTCGCCCTCCCCGCGACGTGCCTGGGTGCCGCGCTGTGCGCGTCCGCCACGCCGGCACCGGGAGAACAAACCAAAGTCGGGATGCTGCAAGGCGCGAGCTATCGCATCGACATTCCCGCGCGCTGGAACCGCAAGCTGGTGGTGTACTACCACGGCACCTCCGAAAGCCCGGTGACTTTTTCGGCGAAGGATGCACTGTCTCCGATGTTCGATCCGCTGCTGGCGCGCGGCTACGCCGTGATCCAGTCCGGTTATTCGGAAGGCGGCTGGGCGATCGAGTCCGGTGCGCGCGATACGGAACGATTGCGGCGCCAGTTCATTGCGGACCACGGCCAGCCGGTGCAGACCTTGTTGATGGGCATGTCGATGGGCGGCACGCTGATCGCGCAGACCGCCGAGGCGCAGCCGAAGGTGTATGCGGGCGCGCTGTCGCTGTGCGGCGCGGTGCAGCCGTCCGACTCGCTGCTGAACCAGGGCTTCGCGTTGCGTGCGGCGTTCGACTACTACTTCCCCGGCCTGCTCGGCCCGCTGGTGCCGGTACCGGACGATTACCGCGACGACGACCGCACAGTGGCGAAGATACAGGCTGCGCTGGATTCCAACCCGAAGGCGACGCAGGCGTTGCTGCGCTGGTATGGCGCGGCAGGCGAAACAAATCTCGCCGCGATCATCGCCGATGCCGGCAGCGACATCAGGGGATTGCAACATCGCCTGCTCGGCAATCCCTTCGACAATGCGAACCTGATCTATGTCGGCTCCGGCGACGACTATGCCTTGAACGACGGCGTGCATCGCTACGGCGCCGACCCGCGCGCGGCGGCGTGGCTTTCGCGCTGGTACACGCCGAGCGGACGGTTGCCGATGCCGATGCTGGAATTGCACGACACCGCCGATCCGCTGGTGCCGGCCGGCGGCGTATACGATTACGCACTGCTGGTGCGGCGCGCCGGACGTTCCGATCATTTCGTGCAGCAGTACGTCAACCGCGAAGGCCACTGCGTGTTCACACCGCAACAAGTCGGCACCGCATTCGGCGAGCTGGTCGACTGGGTGGACCGCGGCCGGCGCCCGGCACCGGGCAAGCTCCCGTCATCATCGAAAGAGGACGCGGCGCAATGATCCGCCGCGTCCTGCCTCGATCAGTGTCCGAGATACCGCGCCAGCGCGAACTGCACTCCTTTCGGCGTCGGGAAAAACGCCTGGAATCCGACGGCGACGATCTTGCCGTCGGGCTGCAACACGGCACCGTTCGCGCCGCCGTTGAGGTCGCCGAACGAGGTGCGCACGCGCCCTCCACGACCGAATGTCGTGTCCAGCGAGCCGTTGGGGTTCAGGCGCGCGAGCGTGAAGTCGGAATCGGAGGACTCGCTGTTGGGATAACCGGCGACCACGATCTTGCCGTCGCCCTGCAGCAGGACGCTGTTGGCGGACTGGCAGCAACTGCCGAAGCTGACCTGCAGCAGGCCGTCGCCACTGAAACCGGAGTCGAGAACGCCGTCAGCCCCGTAACGTGCAATCGCGAAATTCTCGCGGCCACCGTTGCGGGTGATGGCGAAGCCCGCCGCGACGATGCTTCCGTCTGCCTGCAACGCCGCCGAGCGCGCGCGGTCGAAACCCTTGTCGCCGAAATCGGTGCGCACCTTGCCGCCGCTGCCGAAGGAATCGTCGAGCCTGCCGTCGACGAGATAGCGCGCCGCGGCGAAGTCGTAGTCGGTGAGATTGCTGCGCGCCGATCCGACCGCGACGATGCGGCCGTCGGGCTGCACCAGCACGGCGAAGGCGTCGTCGTTCAATTTCTTGAAATCGGTGAGGACCTGGCCGCGGTTGCCGAAGCCGATGTCGGGCGAGCCGTCGATGTTGTAGCGCGCCAGCGCGAAGTCGGTGTTCGACGAAGCCTCGCTGGAGAAATTCACGTAGTCGGTACCGGCCGCGATGATCCGGCCATCGGACTGCAACACCAGCGCGGATGCGTAGCTGCCTTGCGGGAAGTGCGTGGTCACGATGCCGCCCGAACCGAAGCTCGCGTCGAGCGAGCCGTCCGGGTTGTAGCGCGCGAGCTCGAAATTGCCGAGGAAGGTGAACAGCGGGAATGCGCCGCCCGCGACCAGGATTTTTCCATCCGGCTGCACCAAGATCGCGGAGATGTCGGCGGCGAGTCCCGGAAAATCCGTCGTCACGCGGCCGTTGTTGCCGAAGCCCGCATCGAGCGTGCCGTCCGGGTTGTAGCGGGCGAGCGCGAAGTCCTCGCCGGAGAAATCGTTGTTGGTGTAAGTCGTGCCGGCCACGACGAGCTTGCCGTCGGGCTGCATCGCGATCGCGTTGGCGATGTCGGTGCTGTTGTCGAAATCGGTCAGTGTCCGGCCGCCCTGGCCGAAGGACGGATCGAGGCTGCCGGATGCCGCAACGGCGGAGCCGGCGAAAGCAAGGCCGAGAGCAAGCAGCGCGAAACGCCGGACGCCCTCGGCCGATGCACGGAGTTGCATGACCTGTTCTCCTCGAGATCCCGCCGCGGCGAGCGACGTGGCACGGCGCGCGGCGAAGCCGGCCACGGAATGGGTGCCGCCAGGGCGGCAAAAGGTTCATGGTTGTCGCGGCCCGGCGTGCCGGCCGATGGAGGATCTTGATGTACCGGACGCTGCGCGCGCGTTTGATTTCCGTTTTCCTGTTGTTGGCGCTCGCGTCGGGATTGGCGACGGCGCCGCCGTTGCGCGCGGCGCCACAGACAGATGCGTCGCAGGCGGTCCAGCAGGGCGCGGCGGAGGCGATGCCGGCCACGCCGCCGCTCGACCTCGATGACCTGGAACACCGCACCTTCGAATATTTCTGGCAGACCGCCAATCCGCAGAACGGGCTGGTGCCCGATCACTGGCCGTTGGGCAAGGAGCCGTTCGCGAGCATTGCGGCGGTGGGTTTCGCCCTGACCGCCTACCCGGTTGGCGTTGAGCGCGGCTGGATCACGCGCGACCAGGCGAAACAGCGCGTGCTGACGACGTTGCGCTTTTTCGCCAACGCGCCGCAGGGGCCGGCCGAGGACGGCATGGCGGGATACCACGGCTTCTTTTATCACTTCCTGGACATGCAGAAAGGCGTGCGCTACGCGCGCTGGGTGGAGGTGTCCACGATCGACACCACCATGCTGATGGGGGGCGTGTTGTTCGACGAAACCTATTTCGACCATAACGACCCGCAGGAAAAGGAAATCCGCGATCTCGCCGAAAAACTCTACCGCGGGGTCGACTGGAACTGGGCGCAGGTGCGGCCGCCGCGCGTAGGCATGGGCTGGACGCCCGGCGGCAAGTTCATTCCCAGCGACTGGAACGGCTACGACGAGGCGATGATCCTGTACGTGCTGGCGCTGGCGTCGCCGACGCACGCGGTGAAGCCGGATGCGTGGGCGGCGTGGACATCGACCTACGATCGCACATGGGGCAGCTTCATGGGCTCGCAGCCGCACGTGGGGTTCGCGCCGCTGTTCGGCCATCAATACAGCCATGCCTGGATCGATTTCCGCGGCATCCAGGACGATTACATGCGCCGCCGCGGCATGGACTATTTCGAGAACAGCGCGCGTTCGACCGTCGGCCAGCGCGCCTACGCGATCGCCAATCCGCTGCATTTCCGCGGTTACGGAGAAGACGTGTGGGGCCTCACCGCGTGCAACGGACCCGGCGAAATCATCTGGGAACACGAGGGCACCCGCACGCTGTTCGCCGGATACAGCGCGCGCGGCGCGGATGCCGATCGGGTGTTCGACGACGGCACGCTGGCGCCGACCGCGGCGATCTCGTCGATCGTTTTCACGCCGGAAATTTCGTTGCGGGCCATGCAGGAGATGTATCGCCGCTACGGCCCGTGGCTGTATTCGGACTATGGCTTCAAGGATGCCTTCAACCCCAGCTTCCAGTTGAACGCGCCGCTGCGCACGGGCAGCGTGGTGCCCGGGCAGGGCTGGTTCGACAACGAATATCTCGGCATCGACCAGGGACCGATCCTGCTGATGGTGGAGAATTACCGCAGCGGATTCGTGTGGGAGGTGATGCGTTCCAATCCGTATATCCGCAAGGGCCTGCAACGTGCGGGGTTCAAGGGCGGATGGCTGAGCGGCGGAGGCGAACAGGCCGTGAACGATCCGGGCAACGGCGCAGGCGTGAAAGCGGCCGCCGCGGTGCGATGAGGATCCCGCGCGCGATCGGGTTTCTCGCGTTGCTGTCGTGTGCGTTGCTCGCCGCCTGCACGCAATCCGGCGACCGCCGCACGCTCGAATTCTGGACCATCGGCCGCGAAGGCGAGGCGGTCGCCAAGCTGTTGCCCGAGTTCCAGCGCGAGCATCCCGACATCCGCGTGCGCGTGCAGCAGATTCCGCTCACCGCCGCGCATGAAAAACTGCTGACGGCGTATGCCGGCGATTCGCTGCCCGATCTGGTGCAGATCGGCAATACCTGGATCCCGGAGTTCGTCGCATTGCACGCGCTGGCGCCGCTCGATGCGCGCGTAACGCAATCGCGTGATATTCGCGCCGATGACTATTTCCCCACGGTGTGGGCCACCAATCGCATCAATGGCGCGGTGTACGGAGTTCCCTGGTACGTCGATACGCGGTTGCTGTTCTATCGTGTCGACCTGCTGCACGAGGCCGGCTTCGATGTGCCGCCGCGGGACTGGGCGGAGTGGCGGGCGCAGATGGATGCGATCCGCGCGAAGAGCGACGGCAAACGCTGGGGCGCGCTGCTGCCGACCAACGAATACGACCAACTGCTGGCGCTGGCGTTGCAGGTGCACGTGCCGTTGCTCCGCGACGGCGGCCGCTACGGCAATTTCGAAAGCGCGGGGTTCAAGCGCGCGTTGTCGTTCTACGTCGGCCTGTTCGAACGCGGCGACGTGCCCGCGTACACGAACGTCCAGGTCAGCAATCCCTGGGAGGAATTCGGCCGCGGCGCCTACGTGTTCTACCTGTCGGGGCCCTGGAACATCGGTGAATTCCGCAAGCGCCTGCCGGCGTCGCAACAGGGCGAATGGTCCACGGCTCCGTTGCCGGGACCGGACGGGCCCGGCGATTCGGTGGCCTACGGCTCCAGCCTCGCCATCCCGCGCACTTCGCGCCACCAGGATGGGGCGTGGGCGCTGGTCGAATACCTCTCGCGCCCGCGCGTGCAGCGACGGTTCTATGAATTGCTGGGCGACCTGCCGCCGCGGCGTTCGGCGTGGGAAAGCGCGGAGTTGAAAGGCGACCCCAAACTGCGCGCGTTCCGCGAACAACTGGAGCGGCTGGCGCCCGCGCCGCCAGTGCCGGAGTGGGAGCAGGTCGTCAACATGATGCAGGACATCGCGGCGCGCGCCATTGCCGGGCAGTTGACGGTCGACCAGGCGACCGCGCAAATGGACGCGCAGGCGAATACGATGCTCGCCAAGCGACGCTGGGTGTTGTCGCGGGAACGGAAAGCCGAGCCATGAATCGTGCGTCGACCGCATGGCTTTTCCTCGCACCGGCGCTGCTGGTGCTGGGCGTGTTCTTCCTGATGCCCGTGATCGCCGGCCTGCTGCTGAGTTTCACCGATTACGACCTCTACGCCCTTGCCGACGTCCACAACCTGCGTTTCGTCGGCCTGCACAATTACTGGGAACTCCTGCATCGTCCGCTGTTCTGGGCGGCGCTGGGACACACGTTCTACTTCGTGGCCGTCGGCGTGCCGTTGTCGATCGGGGCGTCGCTGGGTGCGGCGTTGCTGCTGAACTCGCCGCTCGCCAAGGCACGCGCGTTCTTTCGCACGGCATTGTTCGCGCCGGTGGTCACCACGGTGGTCGCGGTCGCCGTGATCTGGCGTTATCTCTTCAATCCGAAATACGGCGTGGTGAATTTCGTGCTGGCGTACGTCGGCATCCATCCGATCGACTGGCTGGGCGATCCGCACTGGGCCATGCCGATGATCATCCTGTTCGCGGTGTGGAAGAACTTCGGCTACAACATGATCATCCTGCTGGCCGGCCTGCAGGCGATCCCCGCCGAACTGTACGAGGCCGCGCGCATCGACGGCGCATCGGCCGTGCGCCAGTTCCGCCACATCACGCTGCCGTCGCTCGGCGCCATCCTGCTGATGGTCGGCATCCTCACCGTCGCGGGCTATTTCCAGTTGTTCGCCGAACCCTACGTGATCACCGAGGGCGGGCCGCTGCAGAGCACGCTCAGCGTGCTCTACCTGATGTACGACGAGGGCTTCAAGTACTGGAACATGGGCACGGCGTCTGCCGTCGCCTTCCTGCTCTTCGTCATCATGTTCGCGGTGACCGCGCTGATGTGGCGCGCTGGCGAAGCGCGGGAGAGCATCGCATGAGGGCGCGCGTTGCGAGCGTATGGATCAACGGTGCGCTGGTCGCAGGCGCCGCGGCGACGCTGTTCCCGTTGCTGTGGATGCTGTCCGTGTCCTTCATGCAACCGGGCGCGGCCAGTTCGCTGCCGCCGCCGATGTGGCCCGCGCATGCCACGCTGCACAACTACCGCGAACTCTTCGAACACGCCGGCATGGGCCGGTATTTCGCCAACAGCGTGTTCATCTCGACTTCGATCACGCTGCTGTCGCTCGCATGCAACACGCTGGCCGGCTACGCCTTCGCCAAGTTGCGCTTCACCGGGCGCGACAAACTGTTCGGCCTGCTGATCGGCGGGTTGGTCATCCCCGCGCAAGTCGCGATGCTGCCGTTGTTCCTGCTGATGAAGTACGTCGGGCTGGTGAACACCTATGCCGGCGTGATCCTGCCCAGCACCGCCACGGTGTTCGGCATCGTCGGCGTCTTCCTGGTGCGCCAATACGCGCGCGGCATTCCGGACGAGCTGCTGGAGGCCGCTCGCGTGGACGGTGCGGGCGAGGCGCGCATCTTCGTGCAGATCGTTCTGCCGTTGCTGAAGCCGATCCTGGTGACATTAGCGGTGCTGACCTTCCTCACCGCCTGGAACGATTTCATGTGGCCGTTGATCGTGCTGACCGGCCAGCAGCATTACACGCTGCCGGTCGGGCTGGCGTCGCTTTCGCGCGAACACGTGCAGGACTTCGAACTGATGATGGCCGGCGCGGTGGTCACGGTGCTGCCGGTGCTGGCGCTGTTCCTCGCCCTGCAGCGGTATTACGTTCGCGGGTTGCTGCTGGGGAGCGTGAAGGGGTGAAGTCGATGCGCTTTCGCACGTTCGTTGTTTTTTTTGCGCTGCTTCCGGCCGCGATCGCGATTGCGGAAACGAACGACGTGCAAAAAGCCGCGAACGAAAAGGTCGGGCAACTCGCAAGGCGGGCGCCGCGAGGCTCGTTTCCGCGCGGTTTTTCCGGCGAGCAGGTGTATTGGGCGCTGGTCGGCGTGGACGGCGGCAGCGACTCGGGCCTGCTGTCCGAAGACGGCGCGCTGGAGATCGGCAAGAACGGTTTCAGCGTCGAGCCGGTGCTGATCGAAGAAGGAAAGCCGGTTACCTGGGCGGACGTGTCGATTGCGCACAGCCTGCGCGACGGCTATCTGCCGATCCCGACCACGGAGTGGAAGCATGGCGACGTTGCGTTGCGCGTCACCGCCTTTGGAGCAGGGCCGCCCCGGCGCTCGCAACTGGTCGCGCGGTACGAAGTAAGAAACAACGGCGACCGCGCGCGCGATGTCACGCTTGCGCTCGCGATCCGTCCTCTGCAGGTCGATCCGCCGATGCAGTTCCTCAACGCTGCCGGAGGCGTAAGCCCGATCCACGATCTCGCCTGGAAGGGCCGCGAGCTGGATGTAGACGCCAGGCCCCGCGCGTTCCTGCTGCACAAGCCGGATGCCGTCTTCGCCGACGCCCTGGAGAAGGACTCCGTCGTGCAGCGGCTCGGCTCGACATCGTTGCCCGCCGCGCGCAGCGTGCACGACGGAGCCGGGTTCGCCAACGGCGCGGCGCTCTATCGCGTGCACCTGCGACCGCATGCAAGCGAAACCTTCGGCCTCGTTGCGCCGCTGTCAGGTCCGGCTGATTTACCGCCGGCGGACATGGACACGCAAGGCTGGCTCCAGCGAGGCGAGGACGCGGCCGCCGCGCAGTGGCACGCCAAACTCGATCGAGTGTCGCTGCGATTGCCATCTTCTGCACCGCCGATCGCCCCCGCGCTGCGCAGTTCGCTGGCGTGGATCCTGGTTTCGCGCAAGGGCGACGAACTTCGCCCGGGGACGCGCTCCTACGACCGCTCATGGATCCGCGACGGCGCGATGATGTCGGACGCGCTGTTGCGCCTCGGCGAAACGGATGCCGTGCGCGACTACGCGCGATGGTTTGCGCCGTTCCAGTTTCCCGACGGCAAGCCGCCGTGCTGCGTGGATGCGCGCGGTGCCGATCCGACGATCGAGAACGACAGCCCCGGCGAACTCCTGCACCTGATCGCGCAGGCATGGCTTTACGGTCATGATCGCGATTCCCTGCAAAGGATGTGGCCGCACGCCAAGGCCACGATCGACTACATGCAGCGCATCCGCGAGCGCGGCGCGTGCGATGATGCGAAAACGAGGATGTTCTGCGGCCTGATGCCGGCATCGATCAGCCATGAAGGCTATTCATCGCATCCGGAGCATTCTTACTGGGACGATTTCTGGGTGCTCACGGGTTACGCAGACGCGGTGACGATCGCCCAGGCGCTCGGGAAGCACGACGAGGCCGCGCGGTTAGCGCAGGCGCGCGATGGATTCCGGAAGGATATTTACGCCTCGTTGCGCGCCAGCATCGAAGCGCACGGCATCGATTTCGTGCCGGGCAGCGCGGAGCTCGGCGATTTCGACCCGACTTCCACAACGATCGCGCTTTCGCCCGGCGGCCAGTTGCAGGCGCTTCAACAGCAACTCCCGCGGCACGCGTTTCGCGATGGGTTCGAGCGCTATTGGCGCGAATCACGGGCGCGCGCACGCGGCGGCCAGTGGAAGGATTACACACCGTACGAATGGCGCAACGTCGGCGTGTTCGCGCGGCTCGGCTGGCGCGGCCGCATCCCGCTGCTGCTGGAATTCTTCTTCGATGGAATGCGACCGCATGCCTGGAACCAGTGGGCCGAAGTGGTGCGGCGCGATCAGCGCGCGCCCGGTTTCATCGGCGACATGCCGCACGCCTGGGTCGCGTCCGATTTCATCCGCTCCGCGCTCGATCTTTTTGCCTACGAACGCAACGAGGATCGATCGATCGTGCTGGCCGCGGGCGTGCAGCCCCGGTGGCTGGATGATGGCGGCGTCGCGCTGCATGGCTTGCGCACGCCCCATGGCGCGCTCGGTTACACGTTGCAGCGCGATGGTGCGCGCGTGATCTGCACGATCGACAAGGACACGGCCTTGCCTCCGGGTGGACTGTTGCTGACGTGGCCGCTGCCGCAACCGCCGGGGCGCACGACGATCGATGGCAAACCGACGCAATGGCGACACGGCGAGCTTCGGATTCGCGCGGCACCTGCACGAATCGTGATCCAGACGGTCGACACCCTCTCCACGCGGCCCTCCCACTGAAAAGGGGCGTGCGCTGGGCGTCGTAGCTGAAAGTCACGCCGTTTCAAGCGCCGCCCCCCGCGTTGCGATCACCTTCGAATAGAACCGCGCGCTGGCCTTGGGCGTGCGCTGTTGCGTGGTGTAATCCACATGCACGATGCCGAAGCGTTTGGAATAGCCGTGCGCCCACTCGAAATTGTCCAGCAGCGACCAAGCGAAATAGCCGCGCAGGTCCACGCCGCGCTCGAGCGCCGCGTGCGCGGCGCGCAGGTGTTCTCGCATGTATGCAACGCGCAGCGGATCTTCGATGCCGCCTTCCGGCGCCGTCGGCGGATCGTAGAAAGCGGCACCGTTCTCGGTGATGTAAATCGGCGGATTGCCGTAGCGCTCGGCCACCCATTCCAGCACGTCGGTGAGCCCGCGCGGGTAGACCTCCCACTGCGTTTCGGTGTGCGTCGCGCGGCGCTGGCGGACGCCGGAAGCCCGCAACGGCCACGTCTGTGCATCGTGCTGCGTGACGCTACGCGTGTAGTAGTTCACCCCGACGAAATCGATACCCTGGTTGATCGTTTCGAAATCCTCCGCCGGCCAGTGCGGCCACGCGTCGCCGAAGATCTCCGCCAGTTCTTCCGGATACCGGCCGAGGAACACCGGATCCAGGAATTGCCGGTTCATGTAGGCATCGGCGCGCGCCGTGGCGGCGACGTCTTCCTCGCCGTTCGATGCGGCGTATTTCGGTTCGAGGTTCACCACGATGCCGATTTCGTGCTTGCCCCCGGCGCGATATGCCTGCACGGCCGCGCCATGCGCGCGCAGCAGGTTGTGCGCGGCGATCGGCGGCTCGTGCAGGCAGCGGTGTCCCGGTGCCAGCACCCCGTGCAGGTGGCCGCCATCGGTCACCACCCACGGCTCGTTGATCGTGGTCCACAACCGCACGCGATCGTCGAGCTTGCGGAACAACTCCTGCGCGTAGTCGGCGAACCAATGCGCGATGTCCGGATTCAACCAGCCGCCGCGGTCATCCAGCGCGGCGGGCAAGTCCCAGTGATACAGCGTGATCATCGGTGCGATGCCGTACTCCAGCAGCGCGTCGACCAGCCGGTCGTAGAAAGCCAGGCCGCGGGGGTTCACCGGGCCGCGGCCTTCCGGCAGCACCCGGCTCCAGGAAACCGAAAAGCGGTAGGCATTCATGCCGAGACCGCGCATCAGCCCGACGTCGTCGCGCCAGCGCCGGTAGTGATCGCACGCGAGATCGCCGGTGTCGCCGTCGCGAACGTGTCCGGGCGTGCGCGCGAAGCGGTGCCAGTTGCTCACGCCTGCGCCGTCGGCCAAAGGTGAGCCCTCGATCTGGTAGGCCGAAGTCGCGCTTCCCCACAGGAACGCATCCGGAAACACGAAACGCGAGGGTTTGGCGGTATCCGCCATTGCCGTCTCCCCGATGATGTAAACGATTACATCGGCATGATAACGTGCGTACGGCCCGCGGGCGAGCCGCGCGAAAACGACAAGATGGCAACCGTCCGCCTTGAAAACATCCGCAAGGAGTTCGACCACGGCAAGGTTGCCGTGGCCGACGCGTCATTCGATGTTGCCGACGGCGAGCTGCTGGTGCTGGTCGGGCCTTCCGGCTGCGGCAAGACGACGCTGCTGCGGATGATCGCCGGGCTGGAGACGGCGAGTTCGGGCACGATCGCGATCGACGGTCGCGTGGTCAACGACACTCCGCCGCGCGAGCGCGACATCGCGATGGTTTTCCAGAACTACGCCCTGTACCCGCACATGAGCGTGGCGGAGAACCTGGCGTTCGGCCTGAAACTGCGCGGCATGCCGCGCGCGGAGATCGCGCGCCGCGTCGACGCCGCGGCGGCGATGCTCGGACTGCACGAAATGCTGGGGCGCAGGCCACGCCAGTTGTCCGGCGGCCAGCGCCAGCGCGTTGCGCTGGGCCGGGCCCTGGTGCGCGAACCGAAGGTATTCCTGCTGGACGAACCGCTTTCCAACCTCGATGCAAGATTGCGGCTGTCGATGCGCGTGGAGATCGCGCGCCTGCACCGCCGGCTCGGGGCGACGATGGTTTACGTTACGCACGACCAGATCGAGGCGATGACGCTGGGCCAGCGCATCGTGGTGTTGAACGACGGCGAGATCCAGCAGATCGATACGCCGATGCGCTTGTACGAGGAGCCGGCGAACGTGTTCGTCGCGGGGTTCCTCGGCAGCCCCGCAATGAATTTCCTGCGCGGAACGTTGCAGCATGGCGGCGCGCAGGCGCGATTGAAGATCGAAGAGGGTACCGAGTTCCCGCTGGGCGACCTGCCCAGGCAGCGCCCGGAACTGTCGGCTTACGGCGGCAAGGAACTCGTGCTCGGCCTGCGTCCGGAACACCTGCATATTGCGAATTCCCAGAACGGTTCCGAGTCGATCCTGCGCGCGCGACTGGAAGTGGTCGAGCCGGTCGGCAACGAAATGTTCCTCAACCTCCGCCTCGGTTCCAACGAACTCGTTGCGCGTGTGCCGCCGCAAGTCCTGCCGGCACATGGTGCGGATCTGGCGCTGGCCTTTGCGCCGGAAAAAATACACGCGTTCGATCCGCAAACATCGCGACGCATTCCGCCGGAAGTGAACCACGCCTGATCGACGCGTCGCGCGTTTCATGACCATGAATGCGATGAACTGCACCTGAGTTCGGCGCTTACGAAAGCGCAACAACTGCGCTTAGCGGTTGTCTTACTTCTGCGCGCAACAAACAGCGCGTGCGCTGCGAGTGATGTTCGTTGCGCACCACAACACGCAGGAGAAAGATAATGCGCAAGACCCTGACTGCCCTTTGCATCGCCGCGACTTTCGCGGCCGCGCCTGCCTTTGCGCAGGACAACGGCAACGTCAACACCGGCACCGGCCAGTTCTTCATTGACGGCATCGTCGGACACAGCAACGTGATCAGCGGCCCCAACAGCGGCGGCGATACCGGTTATGCAGTGAACGGCGGATACCGCTGGTCGCTCTCGCCGAATTTCGCGCTCGGCGCGGAAATCGGCTACAACGATCTCGGCAACGTGCAGATCAAGAACGTGTTCAACAACCAGCCGGTGGTATCGGAAAACAAGGCTTCGCTGCGCGGCTGGACCGCCGGCGTGAACGGCCGGTACAACCTGAATCCCAATTGGTACGTGTCTGGCCGTGGCGGGTTGTACGCATGGAAGGGCGAAGGCCTCTCCAGCGACCCGTTTCCACTCGACAAGCACCTCAACGACAACGGCTATTACGCAGGCGTGGGTTTCGGCTATGACTTCAACCGCAACTTCGGCCTGGGTCTGGGGTACGACTACTACCACGCCGACAAGAGCAATGTGAACTTGTCGACCAACCTGGTGTCTGTAAATGCGGAGTACCGGTTCTAGTCTCCCCGGTACGACTCCAACGTCGCGGGCGTCCTCGGCAGGGCGCCCGCTTTTTTGTCAGAACGCGGAGACGTCGTAGGGATCGTTCTGCGGCAGCTCGCTGCCGCTCGCTCCTTCGGCCAGCCGGATCTTCAACGCCAGGCCATCGCGCGAATCCGCCTTGGACAGCGCTTCCTCGAGCTCGATGATGCCGTCCTTGTAGAGCCGGAACAGCGACTGGTCGAACGTCTGCATGCCCTCCTGCAGGCTGCGTTCCATCGCCTCCTTGATCTGGTGCACTTCGCCGCGTCGCAGGAGGTCGCGGATGTGCGGCGTGTTGATCAGGACTTCCACCGCCGGGCGGCGGCGGCCGTCCTTGCCGATGACCAGGCGCTGGGAAATGATCGCCTTCAGGTTCAGGGCGAGGTTCATCAGAATGTTCTTGTGCGCGGCCTCGGGGAAGAAGTTGAGGATGCGCTCGATGGTCTGGTCGGCATTGTTGGAATGCAGCGTGGCCAGACAGATGTGGCCCGTTTCGGAGAAGCTGATCGCCGCGTCCATGGTTTCGGTGTCGCGGATCTCGCCGATCAGGATCACGTCCGGCGCCTCGCGCATCGCGTTCTTCAGCGCTTCGTGGAAGCCGTGCGTGTCCATGCCGACTTCGCGCTGGTTGACCAGCGATTTCTTGTGCCGGTGCAGGTATTCGATCGGATCCTCGATGGTGAGGATGTGGCCGGAGGTGTTGCTGTTGCGGTAGTCGATCATCGATGCCAGCGTGGTCGACTTGCCGGAGCCGGTGGAACCGACGACGAGGATCAGGCCGCGCGGCTCCATGATCAGTTGTTTGTATATCTGCGGCAGCAGCAACTGCTCGATGCTCGGGATCTCGCTCTTGATCGAGCGGATCACCATGCCCACTTCGCCGCGCTGCTTGAACACGTTGACGCGGAAGCGGCCGACGTCCTTTACCGCGATCGCCATGTTCAATTCCAGGTCCCGCTCGAACTGCGGCACCTGGCCCTCGTCCATCAGCGAATAGGCGATCTTCTTGGCCATGCCGGAGGGCAGGCCGGTGTTGCCCAGCGGATAGAGCTTGCCCTCGACCTTGATGTGCACCGGCGCACCCGTGGACAGGAACATGTCCGAGGCGCCCTTGTCCATCATCAACTTCAGGAAATACCCGATGTCCATGGCAGTACCGCAGCGAATGGTGATCGAAAAGAAGCAAGACCGGGGCCAGACACGTGTCGCGTTGCAATGCCGCGACCCCCGCCCGACAATATCCCCGCGCCCCAATGGCGACCTTATGGCACGCTCGCTAATGAAAATCCATCGGCTGGTTCCGATTTTGGTGATGGCCCTGGCCGCCGGTTGCGCCACCACGCCGCCGCCGACCGGGCTGCTGGACCAGGCCAATGCCCGGATCCGAGCGGCTGATGCGGCCGGCGCCGCCACCCGTGCGCCGGGCGACTTCGCCGAAGCCCAGCGCCGCTTCGCGTTCGCGCAAGCTGCGCTGGCCGACGGCGACAACGAGCAGGCGGCCGCCAGCGCCGAGGAAGCCGCGGCGGCGGCCGAGACCGCGCGTGCCCGCGCCCACGCGGTGGAATTGGAAACCCGAATCCGGAACCAGAGCGACGAAAACGCCAACCTGCAGGCAGACCTGGAACAGAAGCAGGCCGAAGCCGCGGCCGCCCAGCAGGCGGCCTCGCAACCTGCCAGCGGCGGCTCTTCAGAAGAATTGCCGCCGATCCAACTGGGGGCCCCCGGGATGGGCGAACCGGTACCGGCCAGTTCGGACATGCAGCCAACGTCCGGCGATTCGGCTGCGTTTCCGCCCAGCGGTTCCAGCGTCCACGATGACGAGGCCTTGCCGCCTCCGGCGAGCAGCAGCGGCGCCTACGACCAGGGGAGCGGAAGCTGATGCGCACGCGAACGATCGCCGTCCTGCTGTTGGCGCTGGGGTTGGCATCGCCCCTGGCGGTGGGCGCGGCACAACCGGATGCCGACGTGCAGCGGCTGGCCGCACAGCTCGACCAGTTGGGTGCCGATCCGGTATTGGGGAATCTTGCGCCGGCTGAGCAGGCGCGCGCGCGCGATGCGATCGACGCACTGCGCAACTCCGGAAGGCGCGAGCGGCCGCACTATCTGTTCCTGGCCGAACAGCGCGTGGCGTTGGCGCGCGCGGCAGCGCAGGGGGAGGTCGACCAGCAGCAGCTCGATCAGCTCCAGCGCCAGCACGACCACGTCATGCTCGAGGCTTCGCAGGCCGAAGCCGCTGCCGCGCGCGCGGAACTGGCACGCCAGCGCCTGCAATACCAGGCGGCCGTGCAACAGGCGCAAATGCTGCAGGAGCAGGGAGCGGCCTATTCGCAGCAGGCGCAACAAGCGCAGGCCGAAGCCGAGCAAAGCAGAAAGCTCGCTGCGGCCCAGGCGCGTGCGGCCGCGCTGGCGCGCAAGGAGGCGGACCTGGCCGAACAGGCCACCCGCGCGTTGCGTGGCGATTCGGGATCGGCGTCTTCCGGCGGCAGCGCCACTCTGACGTTGTCCGACGGCTCGTTCAAGGCCGGCAGCGATACCCTCTCGTCCTCGCGCACGCGCCGGCTGGCGGAATTTGCGCAGGCGCATTCCAACCAGTCGTTCCGCATCGTGCCGCGCGCGGCGGCAGGTCAGCGAGTGCTGGCGGGCCGCCGTGCGGTCGCCGTGCGCGATGCGTTGGTGGCTGGTGGCGCGGACGCTTCGCGCATTCGCATCCGGTCGGTGGAAAGCGGCGGGAAAGGCGCAAGCGTGGAAGTCAGCGCGGAACCCTGAAGTCCCGCCAGGATTCGTTCGGTTGGCGGCTTTCGGCAGACCTCGGTCCCCTGAAAACCATTTGCGAGACAATCTGTTGCAGGCGCAATGCCTGTAACGGCGCGGCCTCCCGGGCGGTTGCCAAGGCACCGGGATCGGAGTAGCTTTCCCGTCGGAATCGGCCTCACGCCATTCCTTCCGAAAACCGAATGAATCCCGCAGCTTTCAATGACCCCGCGCACCGCTCCGGCGGCGCGTGGGTGGCGTGATTTGGTGTTTGCAGGCGCCTGCGCAAGGCGGGCGCATAGTTGACCAAAGGAGGTTCTGCAATGTTCGAATCCATGCAGAGAGATGACGTCGAAGCACTGATGAAGGCGGATCCCGAGTTCCGCCGCCTCTATCAGCACCACCAGGAACTGGACAGCAAGGTTCGCGACGCGGAACTCGGCGTGCTGCCGCTGGATGACACATCCCTGGCCGGCATGAAGCGCGAAAAGCTCCACCTGAAAGACCGCCTTACCCGCATGTGGGACCGACACTCCGCCACGGCGCATTGATTCGCGACGCTTCGAGTCCTCTTCTACGGCCCGCGCAAGCGGGCCGTAACGTTTTCGGCCCGAGGGATGAACCCTCCCGCCGGCGGAACCGCTTGAACTGGGCGCGGGGTGCAGACAATGTCTGCATCATGGCCTTGTCTTCGTCCGTCGTGCTGTGCACCTACAACGGCGCCAGGTACCTGGCTTCCCTTTGGGAAAGCTTGTTGGCGCAATCACGCGTGCCCGACGAGATCGTGGTGCGCGATGATGCATCCACCGATGGCACGCCTTCCCTCATTGAAGATCTCGGCGAAATGGCCGAAGCGCGCGGTATCCGGGTGCGCTTTTTTCGCGGCGAGAAGAACATCGGGTACATCGCGAATTTCGAGGCGGCATTGCGAGCGGCTTCCGGCGACGTGTTGTTTCTGAGCGATCAGGACGACGTGTGGCATGCGCGCAAACTCGCCACGCAACTCGCGGAGTTCGAGCGGCGTTGCGGGCTTCTGTTGCTTTGCGGAGACGCGCGGCGCGTGGATGCTTCGGGGGTCGACCTGCAGCGGTCCCTGTTCGAGGTGCTGCGCGTCACGAAAGTCGAGCTGGACAAGATCCATGGGGGAGGCGGTTTTGGGGTACTGCTGCGGCGGAGCCTCGCTACCGGGGCGACCGTTGCATTGCGTCGCTCGCTTGTTGACGAGGCATTGCCGGTTCCGGAAGGGTGGATACATGACGAATGGCTGGCGATCGTGGCCGCTGCGCTTGACGGGTTCGATTGCATCGAGTCGCCCCTGATCGACTATCGACAACACGGCGGAAACCAGATCGGGATGCCCGAACGCAGCCTCCTGGAGAAATGCAAGGACATGCTCAACCCGCGTGCGGAGGTCATCGATGCGCTGGCCCGGCGTGATGAAGTACTTCTGGCACGGCTGGATCGCGCGAACGGGCTGAAACCTGCCCACCGCCTCCTCGCCGCGCAAAAACTCGAACATCTGCGCGTGCGCCAGGGCATGCGAGGGATGCCGTGGTCGCGCGCAGGCAAGGCGTGGAAAGAGACGCTCAACGGGCGGTACCGGCTCTACTCATCGGGGTGGCGCTCGGCGCTGCGTGATCTGGTGCGTCACCGATAACAACGTTCGAGGCACAGCCTGGGGCGGCGGGTCGCTCGCATCGGGTATCATGCCCGACTTGCCGTGACTCCGTGCTCCCTTGTGCGCGGTTCATCCACAGTGACCGCATGATCGTCGACAGCGTACTCGAACTGATCGGCCGCACCCCGATGGTGCGTGCACGCCGCCTGGATACGGGGCGGTGCGAGCTGTTCCTGAAACTGGAAAGCGCCAATCCGGGCGGCTCCGTCAAGGATCGCATCGGCCTGTCGATGATCGAGGGCGCCGAACGCGCCGGGAAGATCAAGCCGGGTGCGACGCTGGTCGAAGGCACCGCGGGCAATACCGGCCTGGGGCTCGCGCTGGTCGCGCAGCAGAAGGGCTACAAGCTGATCCTGGTCGTGCCCGACAAGATGAGCCGCGAGAAGATCTTCAATCTCAAGGCGATGGGCGCGGAGGTGGTCCTCACGCGCTCCGACGTGGCCAAGGGCCATCCCGAGTACTACCAGGACCTGGCCGAACGCATCGCGCGCGAAACGCCCGGCGCGTACTTCATCAACCAGTTCGGCAACCCCGACAACCCGGCCGCGCACGAAGCGACCACCGGCCCGGAAATCTTCGAACAGATGGACGGGCGGGTGGATGCGATCGTGTTCGGTTGCGGCAGCTCCGGGACGATGACCGGCCTGTCGCGCTACTTCCAGAAGGTTTCGCCGCAGACGGAATTCATCCTCGCCGATCCGGTCGGTTCGATCCTCGCGCAATACATCAACGAAGGTACGCTCAGCACGAAGTCGGTGAGCTGGATGGTGGAGGGCATCGGCGAGGACTTCCTGCCCGTCATCAGCGATTTCTCGCGGGTGAAGAAGGCCTATTCGATCACCGACAAGGAAAGCTTCCTCACCGCGCGCGAGCTTCTGAAGAAGGAAGGCATCCTGGGCGGTTCTTCCACCGGCACGCTGTTGTGCTCCGCGCTGAAATACTGCCGCGAACAACGCGAGTCGAAACGCGTGGTCACCCTGGTGTGCGACACCGGCAACAAGTATTTGTCCAAGCTCTACAACGACTACTGGATGCTGGACAACGGTTTTCTCGACCGCCAGCCGACGGGCGACCTGCGCGACCTGATCCTGCGGCCGTATGCGCAGCGCGACACCGTGGTGGTCGGCCCCAACGAATTGCTGGTGACGGCGTACAACCGCATGAAGTTGTACGACGTCTCGCAACTGCCGGTGATGGAGGGCGACAAGATCGTCGGCATGCTCGACGAGTCCGACCTGCTGATCCACGTCTACGGCGACGAGGACAAGTTCCGCGATCCGGTTTCCACGGCGATGGTCAGCCGCCTGCACATGCTGCCGGTGCACTCTCCGATCGAATCTCTGCTGCCGATCTTCGAGCGTGGCCACGTCGCCATCGTGATGGACGGTGACAAGTTCCTCGGCCTGATCACACGCATCGATTTGTTGAACTATCTGCGCCGGCGCGTGGCGTGAACGCGGCTACCGACGCCAGGAGCCGTCATTCCATGCTTCCCGAGTCGAAACCCATGAAAGATTTGCCTCCCACCGAGGAGGCGGCTCTATGGGCCTACCGCATGATCCTGGGTCGCGAGCCGGAGAGCGAGGCGATCATCACGGATCACGTCCGTTGCAGCACTTCGCTGGCGGACATGCGTGAGCGTTTCCTGGAGTCTTCGGAATTCACCCAGCGCTATCGCACCGTCGAACGCGAACGCGGTCGCAACGTATCGGTATTTCCGCCGTGCTCGATCCAGACCAGGGTCGATGGCGAGACCGCCAAGCGTCTGTTCGAGCGCGTGGCTCTGAGCTGGCAACACATGGGCGAGACGGAGCCGTATTGGTCGGTGTTGGCGGAGCCGCAATACCTGACGGAGCACATCGGCGGGACGCGCGAAGCCTTCATCGATTCCGGCCGCGAGAACGTGGAGCGGCTGCTTGCGACCTTGCGACGCAATGACGTGACCTTCAACCCCGAATGGGAGGCGCTGGAACTGGGTTGCGGTCTCGGCCGTTCCACGCGTTGGCTGGCTCTGCACGTGCGCAAACTGTGGGCGGTGGACGTCTCCGACGCACACTTGCGCCTGGCGAGGCAGCTCAACGCCGATGCGCCGTGCGTCGAGCGGATCGAGTGGCTGCGGTTGCACGACATGGCCGCAATGGAAGCGTTGCCGGAATTCGATCTGTTCTTCAGCATGATCGTGCTGCAACACAATCCGCCGCCGGTGATTGCCGCGATTCTGGAGATCATCGCCGCGAAATTGCGGCAAGGCGGCATTGCATTCTTTCAGGTTCCCACTTACCAGCGCGGGTATTCCTTCGACGCCGAAAGCTATCTCGATCTGCGCGCGAATACACGCGACATAGAAATGCACGCGTTTCCCCAAGGCGAGGTCTTCCGGATTTTTCGCAAGCACGGCTGCATTCCACTGGAAGTGTTCGAGGACGGCCTGTCGGGCCATCGAGACAACCATCGCTCCAACAGTTTCCTGTTCCGCAAATCCTCGACTCCATGCCGGTCCGACGAGCACGAATCCGAGCGCGTCGTTGAACTCGAAGCGGAAATCGCGCGCACGCACGCGCGGGCTCGCAGCGATCACGATGCCGCCCAGAAGGCGTTGGCCGATGCCGCCCACCACTACCGACTCCTCAAGGATCACGCGGCTGCGCTGGAAGCTCGCTGCGTGGCATTGCAAGCGCGTCTGGATGAAGCCGCACGTTCTTGACCGGAAATCCCATGAAAACACCGAACTGGCCTCGTGCCATGAAAGCACATTCCCTCGGCACCCGCGCAATCCACGCGGGCCAGTCGCCCGATCCGTCGACCGGCGCCATCATGACGCCGATCTACGCGACTTCGACCTACGTGCAGAAGAGCCCGGGCGTGCACCAGGGCTACGAGTATTCGCGCACGCAGAATCCCACGCGCATGGCCTGGGAGCGCTGCGTCGCGGATCTCGAGGGCGGCGTCGGCGGCTTTGCATTCGCCTCCGGCATGGCCGCCACGGCGACGGTGCTGGACCTGCTGGATTCCGGCAGCCACGTGATCGCGATGGACGATCTCTACGGCGGCAGCTACCGCCTCTTCGAGCGCGTGCGCCGTCGCAGCGCGGGACTCGATTTCAGTTTCGTCGATCTGAATGACGCGAGCGCGCTGAAAGCCGCGTTGAAACCGAATACGCGCATGATCTGGGCGGAAACGCCGACCAACCCGATGTTGAAGCTGGTCGACCTCGCGAAGGTCTCCGCGTTCGCAAAGAAGCACAACCTGCTGCTGGCGGTCGACAACACGTTCTGTTCGCCTATGGTGCAGCGGCCGATCGAATTCGGCGCCGATATCATCGTGCACTCGGCGACCAAATATCTCAACGGCCATTCCGACATGGTCGGCGGGATCACCGTCGCGGCGAACAAGGAACTGGCCGAACGCATGGCTTTCCTGCAGAACTCGATCGGCGCGGTGGCCGGGCCGTTCGACGCGTTTCTCGCCTTGCGCGGCGTCAAGACGCTGGCCTTGCGCATGCGCGCGCACTGCGAAAACGCGCTCGAGCTGGCGCGCTGGCTGGAGAAACACCCGGCCGTCGAACGTGTCATTTATCCCGGACTGAAGTCGCATCCGCAACATGCGCTGGCGAAACGCCAGATGGACGGCTTCGGCGGCATCGTCACCATCGTCGTCAAGGGTGGATTGAAGCGCGCGCGCCGCATGCTGGAACGTTGCGAGCTCTTCGCGCTGGCCGAATCGCTGGGAGGAGTGGAAAGCCTGATCGAACACCCGGCGATCATGACCCATGCTTCCGTGCCGCCGGAAAACCGCAAACGCCTCGGCATCGGCGACGGCCTGGTGCGGCTTTCGGTAGGCGTGGAAGATGCCGCCGATCTGCAGGCTGAGTTGCAACGTGCGTTGGCCTGAGTGAAGAAATGAATGGAATATTGCAACCCGTTGTCCTCTCCGGTGGTTCCGGCACGCGCCTGTGGCCCGCTTCGCGCGAGAGTCACCCGAAGCAACTCTTGGCTTTGCTCGGCGAACGCTCGATGTTGCAGGAAACATTGATTCGCCTGGAAGGATTCACCGCGGCGAAGGTTGCCACGCCGATCGTGGTCGGGAACGAAGAGTATCGCTTCATCGTCGCCGAACAACTTCGCCAGCTCGGCACCGCGCACGCGCAACTGGTGCTGGAGCCGGTCGGGCGCAATACGGCACCAGCGCTTACGCTCGCTGCGTTGCTTGCGGAGGGAGCGAACGATCCGGTCTTGCTGGCGATGCCCGCCGACCACGCGATAGCCGAAGGCGAGCGGTTCCGCCGGGCGATTGCCGATGGGTTGCACGCGGCGAGCCACGGCGACGTCGTCACGTTCGGCATCCGGCCCACCCGCGCCGAAGCCGGATACGGTTATTTGCGTTGTGGTGTCGCTGCCGAAGACGCGGAGCTGCCGTTCTCGCTCGATGCCTTCGTCGAGAAGCCGGACGCCGCTACGGCGCAGCGTTACATGGAGAGCGGCGAGTATTTGTGGAACAGCGGCATCTTCATGCTGCGTGCGTCCACTTGGCTGCGTGCGATGCAAACCTTGCAGCCCGAAATGCTGGACGCGTGCAAGCGCGCGTGGGCGGGCGGCAAACGCGATGGCGATTTCCTGCGGGTGGACAAGGCTGCATTTGCCGCGTGTCCTTCCGATTCGATCGACTACACGGTGATGGAGAAATTGTGCGACCACCCGGAGCTCGGCCGCGCCTGGGTGGTACCGCTGGAGGCGCGCTGGTCGGATATCGGCGCCTGGGATGCGCTGTGGGAGAACGCCGGGAAAAATTCCGAGGGCAACGTCGTTCGTGGCAATGCAGTGCTGCAGGACACCCGTGATTCGCTTGTATTCGCGGGCGACCGCTTGGTAGTTGCGCTCGGCTGCAGCGAAGTGGTCATCGCTGACACGCCGGATGCGCTGCTGGTGGCCGGCAAGGCGCACACGCAGCAGCTGCGCGCGGTCGTCGCCAGGCTGAAGGAGCAGGATCGCGAGGAGGTCTCCACGCATCGCAAGGTGTACCGGCCGTGGGGCTGGTACGACTCGATCGAAAAGGCACCGAACTTCCAGGTCAAGCGCATCGGCGTCAACCCCGGCGCGAGTCTTTCGTTGCAGTTGCATCATCGTCGCGCCGAGCATTGGGTGGTGGTCCGCGGACTTGCGCGCGTGACGCGTGGCGAGGGCGTGTTCGACCTGCGCGAAAACGAGTCCGTGTTCATCCCGTTGGGTACGAAGCACCGTTTGCAGAACCTCACGCAGCAGCCACTGGAGATCATCGAGGTGCAGTGCGGCGACTACCTCGGCGAAGACGACATCGTGCGGTTCGAAGACGTGTACGCGCGCGCATGAATACGGCCATTGCCATGGCGCGGCGCGTGCCGCCGATGCGATTGTTGCTGCGGCCGCTGGCCCTGCTGTGGCGTTACCGCGTGCTGCTGCGGCACATGACTTGGCGGGAAATCTCCTCACGCTACCGCGAATCGGTTCTAGGCACGGTGTGGGCAGTGATCAATCCGCTGCTGATGCTGTCGATCTACACCTTCGTGTTCGGCTACATCATGAAATCGCGCTGGCCGGGGCAGGGCGACAACAAGCTGCTCTTCGCCGTCACCCTGTTCGCGGGCCTGATCGTCAACACCTTGTTCGCGGAAACCGTCAACCGCTGCACCACGGTGATCACCGAAAACGCCAACTACGTAAAAAAGGTGGTGTTTCCGCTGGAGATGCTGCCGTTGGTGGTGCTGGGCAGCGCGGTGTTCCATGCCGTGGTGAGCCTGGCGATCCTTGTCGTCGCCAACGTTTTCGTGGGCACCGGGCTGCACTGGAGCATGATCTTGCTGCCCGTCGTTATCGGGCCGATTCTTCTCACCAGCGCCGGAATCGGCTGGATTCTGGCATCGCTCGGCGTGTATCTGCGCGATGCCAGCCAGGTAGTCGGCTTTTTGACCGCGCTGCTGATGTTCCTCAGTCCCATCTTCTATCCCGTCACGGCGTTTCCGGAGCACATGCGTCCATATCTCTTCCTCAACCCGCTGACCCTGCCGGTGGTGGAAGTGCGTCAGGTCGCCATCGAAGGTGTTCCGCCCCATTGGTGGTCTGTGCTCGCCGCCTACGGTATTGGCCTGGTCGTTGCCGGTATTGGCCTGTGGTTCTTCGAGCGCACCCGGCGGGGGTTCGCCGATGTCGTCTGAGCCGATCATCACCGCAGCCGGCCTAGGCAAGTGTTACCAGATCTACGAGAGTCCGTCGGAACGACTGAAGCAGATGTTGTATCCGCGTGCGGCGCGTTTGCTGGGACGCAGCGTCGATCCCCGTTTCCGGGAATTCTGGGCACTGCGCGGCGTGGATTTCTGCATCAGCCGCGGCGAGACGGTGGGCATCCTCGGCCGCAATGGTTCAGGGAAGACCACGCTGTTGCAGGTGTTGTGCGGCACGCTGCCGCACAGCGAAGGTCAATGCGAAGTGAGCGGCCGAGTGGCGGCATTGCTGGAACTGGGTGCGGGTTTCAAGCCTGAATTCACCGGTCGTGAAAACGTGTTGATCAACAGCGCGATCCTCGGCATCCCCGAAGGCCAGGCGCGTGCGCGCATGCAACAGGTGATCGACTTCTCCGAACTCGGCGACGTCATTGACCGTCCGGTGAAGACATATTCCAGCGGCATGTATGTACGCCTGGCGTTCTCCGCGGCGATCCACGTCAGTCCGGACATTCTTGTGGTGGACGAAGCACTGGCGGTCGGTGACGCGCGCTTCCAGGCCAAGTGCTTCCGGCGCATCAATGAGATGAAAGAACAGGGCGTCACTATCCTGTTCGTGACGCATGCCACCGAACAGGTGGCGATGCATTGCACACGTGCCTTGCTGCTTGAGCACGGTCGCTTGCTGGAAGATGGGCATCCCCGCGAGGTCAGCAACCATTACCTCGATCTGCTGTTCGGCAAGCGCAGCCGGGATCGTGCCGCGCTTGCCGCGGACGGCGGCGAGGCAATCCGCAAGGTACTCGCCTCGAAGACACCATCGGACGCAGAACAATCCACCGTCATGCAGGCCCGGCCGGAAGTCGCGGAGTTCATCAACGACTCGTTCGGCTCCGGGTTCACGAGCCGCATCGGCTATCACGATGGCGAGTATCGCTGGGGCAACGGTGGCGCCGAAATCCTGGACTACCTGCTGGTTGCCGGTGATCGCGTAGAATCGGCCAATCTGTTCGCGGACGAGGATGCCGAACTTTACATGCGTGTGCGTTTCACGCGCGACGTCGCCACGCCAGTGTACGGTTTCGCCATCAAGAACATCGGGGGCTTGATGTTGAGCGGCTGCAATTCGCGTGACCAGAGCGTGGATTCCGGTTCGCGGTACCGCGCGGTTTCTGCGGGCGAAGTGGTTGTGTGTTGTTTCAAGTTCAGGCCGAAGGTAGATTCGGGCAATTATCTGGTATCGATTGGAATTTCCGAAGATCATAGTGGCGATCTCAGCGCGCTGGATCGTCGCTACGACTCGATCCTGGTCAAGGTCGAGAGGCGCGGGCCTTACTTCGGCATGGTCGACATCGGTGCGTATTGCCAACTCATTCACGCCGTCTAGCCGGAGTGAGGCCGATGGCTGACGCAGCCGCTTTGCTTGCCGAGCACGCATCGTTGCCGGAGCCTCGCCAGCCTGCCTGGGGTTTGCGGGCGCGTCATGGTGCTGCGGAAGGTGCGTGTGACGAGCGCCTCGCAGTGCTCTTGCCATTGCTGCAGGCTTTGCCGCACATCGACACGTTGCGAATCCTCGACCTGGGGTGCGCCCAGGGCTATTTCACGTTGGGACTCGCACATGCACTGACCGCTCAAGGTTGCGCGGTGGAAATCGTCGGGGTGGATCGGAACGAAGACAATATCCGCTTCTGCGAAGCACTGGCGGCGCACCACGGCATCCCGGCGCGCTTCGTCCGCGCGACATTCGGCACGGATTTCATACGCCGGCAGGAAGCGCCGGGCTGGGACGTTGTGCTGGCCCTCGATGCGGCTGGACTCGTTGGCGATGCGGAAGGCGTGCCGGGAGAGGTCGTGTCTTTATTGCGCGACAGCTCGCGCATTGTCCTTTGCGAATTCTCGGAGCCTCCCCGACCGGCGGAACTGGCGGCCGCGCGCAGCGCTTTGGACCAACCGATGTTGGCGACTCGTGCATTTCGACGGCGGATTGCCTCGTTCCCCGATCGGGGCGGCGCGATGCGAACCCTGCACGTGTGCAGCGATAGCATGGCGTGGGTTGGCGGACGATGGTTCGCGTTCGACCGGGTCGCCGACCGTTCGCATGCGGGCATCCCCGATGCGTTCGCTCAACAGCGGCGGTTTTTCCTTGGCGCGCACGCCATGGTCAAGGGATTCCGTGGCGATGGTCGTTATGGAGATTTCAACCGCAAGGAACTTGCCGTCGAAGCGGAAGTGTTGCACGCGCTGCAAGGCGAGCCTGGCCGCTACCCCGAGTTATTGGCGCGGGCCGACGATGGCGACGTCGTCTGGCTTGCTCGCGGAATGTTACCGGGTCAGTTGTTGTCGGAACGGATCGCCGCGGGCGACATCGATCGCGATGCCTTGGCGCTGGGACTGCTCGACGAGCTCGCCCATCTCGAGTCGCTCGGATTCAACCATGGTGATCTGCGCTGCTGGAATTGCCTCGTCAATGGGTCGGCTCTCCGTTTGATCGACTTTGGCGCGCTGGTTCGCGAGGCGTCACCGTTGCATCGACTGGCGCTGTCTGCGGTGCTGCTGGAGCTTGCCAGCGGCGAGCCGCGTCATGAGCAGCCTTTCTATGCATCCGTGCATCCAGTGGAGGCTTATCCGCCCACATGGCGTCCGCTGGTGTGTTATCTGCTGGGCATGCCCAAGGTGGCGTTCAGCTATGGGGAAGCCCTGCGGATCCTGACGGCGTCACTGGCGGAGACCTCAAATGGATCCGCCGCGGCGATCAAGGGCTTCGAGCTGGATGGCGAGATCCTGTCGTCTGCCGCACGGGAACATTGCGAGGTTTTCCGGCGCCAGCGCGAGCATGGAGAAGCCCTGGAGCGGGCGCTCGACGGAGAGGAGCGTGCGCGCGCCGCCGGGCTGGCGGAGGTCAGCGGGTTGCGGGCGCGTGTACGGGAGCTGGAACGGGCGCGACAGGTCAGCGAGCAGGAACACGTGCGTTACGCCGACTCGCTACAGGCCGAGCTGGAAAACTCGCGGGTTTACGCCACGTCGCTTGAAGCCAGGTTCGAGCGCGAGGCCGCCGATGCACGCATCGAACGCGAGGCGATGACGGCTGCCCACCGCGCCGCAGTCGAGTATTCCGACTCTCTCAAGCAATCGTTGGACAGAGCTGTCGAGTATTCCGATTCCCTCAAACAGTCGTTGGACAGATCGCAAGCGTATGCATCTTCACTGGAGGTTCGCCTCGAGCAGGAGGCCGGCTGGCAGGCGCGCTATGCGCGGATGCAGCGACGTTTCCGGCTGCTGAAATTTCTGTGGCCGCGAGAACCCGACGATCCGAACGGACGGCTGTGACGAGCTGGGAGTGTGCGTGAGCTTCTCCATGCGTTTGGCACCTATCAGGCGAGCAAGTTCATGCACCTGCAGCAACGAACGATTCGAGGCATCGCGATCATTCTGGGTCTTTTTCTCCCGCTAGGGTCGGTCGTCGAGTGCGCACGAGCGATGGCCGGCGTCCACTACTCGTACGGGATCAAATCCAAGGGTTGTTGCACGTTGATCGCGCACGCGGGCGGAGCCATCGACGGCAATCCCTACACGAACAGCCGGGAAGCTCTGCTGCTGTCGATCCGCAATGGCTACCACCTCATCGAGCTGGATTTCGACAGGACGCACGAAGGTGACTGGTACGTCCAGCACGATTGGAAGAGCTGGGCGTTGCACACCGGGTATCGGGGTGACCTGCCGCCCACGGCGGCGGCGGTCGCCTCGTATCGAGACAAGTACGGCGTCCAGGCGGAGGGATATTCGTTCCCAGGCACCTATACGGCGATGTCACTGGATGATCTGGTCCATATCCTTGCCAAGCATCCCGATGTCAGGATCATCACCGACACCAAGGGCGACGACGAGGCCATCGATCTTATTCGCGTCGTGCGAAGCACGCGCCGGTTCAAGCAATTCATCTTCCAGACCTACTCGCTGGCCGGATTGAAAGAGGCTTCGGTATTGGCGCCCCAGCAACAGTTGATATGGACCGCCTACCTGCTGCGAGACTGGTATGTTCCGGATGGATTCAACGAGGCGCTGCTGTCCCGTTTGAAGAAATACCCGCGTTTGTTCGCTCTCACGATTCCTCTGTACACGGCGCATGAACGGCCGGTCATGAAGCGGATACGGAGCGCGTTGTCGATCCCCATCCTGGTGCACGGGAACTCGAAAAACATCAATAGCCGCAACCTGCACCTGCAGTTGGGAGAGTGGGGCGTCAACGGCGTTTACGTCGATTGAGCCCCCATCGGAGTTGCCGGACTTCATCGTGTTATCTGCTTATACCCTGCATGGCGGGCGCCAGGGGGTCGTGCATCTTTCGCTGGCGGCTGGCGTCGAGAACGAGGGGTCAACGACGAAACCAGAATCACGATGCGATAATCTTGCGGTCATGAGTTGTGCGTGCGGCCGCGTTGTGCTTTGGCGCAGCGGGGCGTACGCCCGATTGGACGGACGCGCCGATTAACCGAAGCCGCGGTTCTCGGCTTCATCCGGAGAGTCGATTGATGGATGACGAGTTCGACATTGACATTCGGGAGGGACACGACGGAAATGTCGTCTTCGTCTACTCCTGTTTTCGTGCAGCGAGCACGTGGTTCTGGTCGCGCCTGCGCCGCTGCCCCGAGTTGTGTTGCTACTACGAGGTCTTCAACGAGCAACTGGAACATCTGTCTCTTGCGGACGTGCCGTCGGTCCACCCCGGAAACTGGCGATCGCATCATCCGGACACTGGACCATATTTGACGGAGTTCGCTTCACTGCTGGGCAGCGTGCCGGGAATTGCCGGTTTCCCGGTCGAAAGCCCCTTGGGCAGCCGATTCCTGGGCAAGGCGGGGATCGGAGGCCCGCTCGACCGCGACGTGGAGGCATACCTCGGGCGTCTGATTGACGCCGCCAAGGCGTCCCGGCGCATGCCCGTCATCACCTGTACCCGCCTGCTCGGCCGCGTCGCCGGGTTGCGCGCGGCGTTCGCCGGCACGCACATTCTGCTCGTACGCAATTTGTTCGAGCAGTGGAATTCCGCGTATGGCCAGCTGCGGACAGGAAATGATTACTTCCTGCGGATGATCTTCAACCAGTTGAATTTCGGGCGACAGGATGGATTCTTTTCTTACCTGATGCTGCTATTCGATGAGCGTGACCAGGCTTGCTTCGAGAACTGGGCACGGGACGATAATGCCGACGCCGTGTTTTGCTGCTATATCGTGTCGCGGATTTATCTCTTGCTGATCGCGAGGCGCTATTGCGACCTGATAGTGGATGTCACGAGTCTGAACCACCGGGAGAGCCGCGCCGCGGCCGAAGATGCGTTGTCGCGATTGCTCGATGTGGACGTCGATCTCGGAAATTTCGAACATCGGGTCGACTATCCAAAGCGGCTTCTGGGATCCCCGGCCGATTGCCGGACGATGATCGGCGAACTGCTCGAACGAGGACTGTCCGAGGCCGGCGCCTCCGACGATGAGCGCGGATTCGCGTACGGATTGGCCGATTCCGCATGGGAAGCCCACGAACGGTTTATGGCATATACATCGGGCGCTCGCGAAGTGATCGAGGACCAAGCCCGGCGTGTTGCCGGGCTGGTGGGCATCGCGAGTTCGCTGGAGACACGGGTGCAGGATCTCGAGGGGCAGGTGGTCCGGCGCGGGAATGAGGTCGCTGCGTTGCAGCGGGCGGGGGAAGGGTGGCGCCTGCAAGCCCAGGCCGCCGAAGCGAACCTGGAAAACCGTCTCCGCGACATGGCGAATCTCGAGTCCCGGTTGGACGAGGCTCGACGCAGATCGGATTGAAGCCGGCGCAGCGGCGTGCAGTCATGTTCGCGGGTGGCCTGGCGACTGGCCGCTCAAAAGACCCATGCGTGGATTGTGGGGCTCGAACCATGGTGATCGCATGCGATCGGAGGGAAGGAAAGGCAAATGAGTCCACCAGTTTTTTTCACCATCGTCTCGCGCAACTATCTCGCCTATGCATTGACGCTGATGCAATCGGTCGCCGCGCGGCATCCCGATTCAAAACGCTATTTGTGCCTCGCCGACGATCCCGCCGACGACACCGCTCTCACGACGGATCTGTTCGAGGTCGTGCCGATCACCTCGTTGTCCCTGCCGCATTTCCAGTCGTTCGTGTTCCGCTACGACATCATGGAGCTGAATACCGCGGTCAAGCCCTACATGTTCGCTTGGCTGCGGGAGTTGCATCCGCATGCGGGCATCATTTACCTGGACCCCGACATCCTGGTGTTGCGGAAGCTGGAAAAGGTGCAGCGTGCGTTCGCGCGCGGCGCGCTGGCCGTGTTGACGCCGCATCTCACCGCGCCCATCGAGGACGACAAGTTTCCGGACGAGCTGGCGATCATGCGCAGTGGCGTCTACAACTGCGGTTTCGCGGCAATAAATGCCGCGCACGAGCGTGCCGGCGACCTGATCGCCTGGTGGCAGGAAAAGCTGGAATTCGGCTGCTTCGTCGATCTCGAGGGTGGCCTGTTCACCGACCAGAAGTGGGTGGATCTGGTGCCGGGCATGTTTCCCGATGTGGCGATCCTGCGCGACGACGGATACAACGTCGCGTACTGGAATCTGGCGCAACGGCCGGTGGTGCGGGCGTCGGACGGCGGCTACACCGCCAATGGCTCGCAGCTCGTATTCGTGCATTTCTCGGGCGTGGTGCTCTCCGATCCGCAGGGATTCTCGAAACACCAGAACCGCTTCAGGGCCGCGGACATTGGCGGCCTGCGGCCGTTGTACGACCGCTATCTCGAGTTGCTGCAGGAGAACGGCCACCTGCAGCACGAGCGCAAACCGTATGTCTATGGACGATTTTCGGACGGCGAGAAGATCATGCCGGTCATGCGCCGCGTGTACAGGCGATTGTTCGACCTGCGCTGCGAGCATCCGTTGCGCCATCCGCTGCAGATGGATCGCGATCTGTTCAATCAGCCGAGTGAGGAATTGAACGCGGTCGATGCGTTGCCGGTGAGCCGCCTGATGTACGAAATCTGGTGCATGCGCCCCGATCTGCAGGAGGCCTTCAACCTCGAGTCGCAGGAAGGCCGCGAAGGATTCATTCACTGGTATCTCGCGACCGCGACGGCGGAAATGGGGATCGCCCCTCGCTATGTCGAACCGATCCGCGCGCAGTTCATGTCGCCTCCCGCAACTGCGCCTTTGTTCCGATCGGCATCGACGGTACCGGCCAGGGACGATTCGAGCGGCGATTCCGCGCCTACGCCTGCACCTGCGGAAGCTGCGCGTCCCGCCGTGCGGCCTCGCGGTCCGCGTTATCACATCGGCCAGTTGCTGCTGCGCGCGCTGGCGTGGGGCAAACGACGCGCGGTCCTCGCGCGCTGGTACCAGCGCATGCCACAAAGTTTGCGAATGGCCGTGCGTCGGCGGGCCTATACTTATTCAGGTGTGCCATTGCCCCCGGCTGCGTTGCTGCGCCCGCCGAAAGGGCGGCGCGAACCGGCACGTGCTGCCGCGTCTTCTGTCGGATCCGGAATGCCGGGTGTCAACATGATCGGCTATGCGCGCGGCGAATTCGGCGTTGCCGAAAATGTGCGGTCCTGCGCTCGGGCACTGGACTCGGTGGACTATCCTTTCCTGATACGCAATTTCGAAGTGGGCGTGGCCAGCCGCCTTCTCGATCAGTCGATGGAGCGGCATTTTTCGGAAACGCTGCGTTACGACGCCAGCGTGTTCTTCATCAATGCCGACCAGATGCCGGTGGCGCGCAAGTCGCTCGGGCCCGCGGCGTTCGAAGGGCGGTACAACATCGGCTACTGGTTGTGGGAACTGGAGCATTTCCCGCATGCATGGGACAGCTCTTTCGATCTGGTGGATGAGGTCTGGGTGCCGACGGAATTCGTGCGTTCGGCGATTGCCGCCAATACACGCAAACCGGTGCTGAAGATGCCCAAGGCCGTGGAGTTCTCCCCACCCACGGGAATGGATCGTTCGCACTTCGGCCTGGCGAGCGACGCATTCGTGTTTCTGTTCAGCTACGACTTCAATGGTTACGCCGCGCGCAAGAATCCTGAGGCAGTGCTGGCCGCGTTCCGTCGTGCTTTCGCCGACGGCAAACACAATGTGCGGTTGCTGTTGAAATCGATCAACGGAGAACGCTTTCCGGAAAAGCTCGCGCAACTGAGCGGGGACATCACGGGCGATCCGCGCATCGAACTGCGCGACGGCTTTCTTTCGCGGCAGGAAATGTTCGGGCTGCAGAACTCCATCGATTGCTATGTCTCGTTGCATCGATCGGAAGGTTTCGGGCTCGGTCTGGCAGAGTGCATGTACCTGGGCAAACCGGTGATGGCTACGGCCTACTCCGGGAATCTGGAGTTCATGACTTCGCAAAACAGTTGCCTGGTGGATTACAGGATGGTGCCGGTGCGCGAGGGCGAATACCCGTACTGGCAGGAACAACGCTGGGCGGACGCGGACGTGGATGTTGCTGCCGAAGCCATGCGCCGGATGCTGGAAGAGCGTGAATGGGCTTCCACCCTGGCCGCGCGGGGTGCCGCCGACATCCGGAGGAATTTGTCCAGGCGGACTTGCGCGGATGCGATGGTTTCCCGGCTTGCCGCCATTCGGCGGCAAAGGTTCGCATCCGGGCCATGACCTCCGACTCCAGGACCTGCGCGTGGGACGGGAGTAGTAGCACTCACGCTTTTTGTCGATCGACGGGAATGCAGCACGCGATGCCGGTTGCCACGAGCGTGGTGGAAAATCACCCCCGGAAAGCAACATGAAACCGTTGGCGTGGATCGATCGTGCGTCCGTGGCATGGCTGACATTGCTGCTGCCGCTGGTTGCATTGGAAATCTGGTTGATATCCACGATCGGTGGCTACGGCTGGGACCGCTTCGCTGAGGACGTGATTTTCGCCATCGCGTTTTCAGGGTTGCTGGTTCTGTTCGCACGCTGGCGCGTGCTGGGATTCGCCAGCGGAGCGGCCGCATGGTTCGCCTATGCGATGGTCCTGTCGCTGGCCGTGGGAGAAGCGGTTTCGTTTTATTTTCAGGGCAGCGGTTTCAACGATCGTTTCTTCGCCAATCTTCGGCTGACCAATCTGCGTTCCACCCTTGATGCCTTTCCCGCATTGTCGCTGACGTGCCTGGTGGGATTGGCGGGGATGTTGATACTCTCCGGATGGCTGCTTGCCCGGCAGACGGCGCTGCGGGTCCGGGACGATTTCCTGCACGGGGTATTCAAGGCGGCGGCGTTGTTGATCGTGGCCGCCGCTGCGGTGTTTCTGCCGTCTTCGCCACGGCGGTTGTCCAGCTATTTCGCCATGTATTTTCGCTCGGGGAGGCTGGTTTCGTCGTCCCGTGGCCGCTATGCGGCGAAGCACATCAACGCCGATCCGACCTCGCGTGGAGAACTCATCGCTCGCGCCGGCAAGAATCTGGTGATCATCTACATGGAGTCGCTGGAGCGCATCTATACCGACAATTCCATCTTCCCCGGGCTGACCCCCGCTTTGAATCGCTACCGTTCCCGAAGCCTGGACTTTGCGGGATACCTGACTTTTCCCGGTGCGACCTATACGATGGCCGGATTGTTTTCCTCCCAGTGTGGCGCGCCGTATTTCAACAGTCCGTGGGAGGCGTATTGGCATACCAACAACGACAATAGCGACATCTCGTTCCAGCCTGAACTGGTCTGTCTGGGGGACGTATTGCACGAGGCGGGCTATCGACAGGTGTTCATGAACGGCTCGCCGCTCTCATTCGCCGATCAAGGCGAGTTCTTCAAGTTGCACGGCTACGACCGGGAATTCGGGCTGGATGAACTCGAATCAGCCGGCAAACATCGCCTGCCGGAATCCGGATGGGGCTTGTACGACAGCGAACTGTTCGCGCTGGCAGCGGACAAATTCCACGCGTTGTCTTCGTCGGGCAACCCTTTCAATCTCAGCTTGCTGACCATCGACAATCATCCGCCGCATGGCCGGCCATCACCAGGCTGCCCGCGCTATCAGGCGAATGCCGCGACCACCTTCCAGTCGGTGCACTGCACCGACTTCCTCGTGGGACATTTCCTCGACGCGATCAGCAAGGATACGGCGTGGAAGAACACTGTGGTCGTGATCATGAGCGATCACCAATCAATGCCAAACGACGCGTGGCCGTCATACCCGAAGAGCTACGTTCGCCGGCCGCTGCTCTTCATCCTCAATGCAGGTCGGGGTGTTCGCAGCCAACGGGTCTATCACATGGATATCGCGCCCACCGTGCTCGCCTTGATGGGTGTGCATACCAATGCCACCTTCATGGCGGGGGCCGACCGCAGCGCCGCGAATTCGCCGGACAGCCCTCTGCGCGATGATCCAGCCACCGTCGCGGTGTTGAGACAGGTGGTGTGGGGCAGATCGGCGCCCATTGAACTGTGCCGCAATGACATCCTGCTCGCCTACGATCAGGGCGATGGCTTCCGCATCGGCAATCGTTCGGTCCCGATCTCGCGGCAGGGCGTCCGGTCGATCGGCATCGACGCCGGCCAATCGCTGGAGATGCTCATCGGATCGCGGGATGTCAAGGCGTTCGTGCTCCCGTTTGGAGGGATCGCGAAAGCCATGGCGCTGCGCGGTGACAGCTCAGCCATGCTGTTCACCCCGCTGCCCGATGCGCATGGCAGCACCGGACTTTCGCTCGATTGGTTGGGCCGGCATGGCGCGCTTGCACATCTCGCGGATCTGCCGCGCCTGAGCGGGTTGCGGGTCGAGTTGCCGAATTGCGCCGGCACTCTGGACCGGCTCGATGGCCGTGGTGGGCGCACGAATGTTGATCTTGCAGGAGAGACCGCAGTGCGCACCGCCCCTCTCTATCCGCAACTGCCAGATTTGCCTGCCAAGGTGAATTTCGGCACCACGGAGGCATCCGCTGTCGAACGCGATGTCGGTTGGCATCACTGGCAGGAACACGGAAGCTGGGCAAGTGGCGACGCAGCAGCGATCGGATTTCGGTTGCCGCGACGCAACTGCCACACCGCGGAAGCGGAATTCCACGCGCATCCGTTTCTGCCGCCTTCGCGCCCCAGGCTCGACGTGCAGGTTCTGGTCGATGGAAGGCAGGCCGCACTCTGGCAAATCGGCGGCGAATCCATGGGGTCGCGTATCCTGGATGTTCCCATCGCAACCGCCGACGCGCAGTGCCGCGTCGACATGTTGTTCCGGTTTACGCGGCCGGATGCGTTTCCTCCTCCCTATCCGGCCGGCGAAGATCCGCGCCCGCTACAGATGGAGTTCGTCGACATGCGCATCGGTTCGCCGACCGCGCGTTCAAACCCAGCGGCGGCGGCCAGGGGGGCAGCACGGAAAACCGGCGGACCGGGCCGGAGAGGGTACGTCGGGTGAGCGGATCCACGCAGGGGAGGTGGCGCGCGCCGGTCGCGCTGATCGCTCTGGCACTGCCAACGATCGTGGTCCACGGCTGGCTGGTCCTGGGATTTGCCGGTTTCAGCAACTACCGGTTCGTCGCTGCGTCGGCATTCGCGCTCTGCTTCTGCGCGCTGCTGGTACTGGTGACCCGTTGGCGGTTTTTCGGCGCAGCGTCATGGGCGTTCACGTCCCCGCTCTACATCCTCTGGATCGTGATGGTCCTGTGCGAGGCGGTTTCCTACTCGCTGCAGGACGATACGTTCAACGACCGGTTCTTCGCGCACATGGATCCGCGCAATTTTGAAACGGGTCTGCACGGATTTCCGCTGCTGATCGGCGGGGGAGTCGCGCTGCTGGCCATGCTGTCGTTGTTCGCAACGTGGGTATTGCGCAGGCTCCCCGCGCATCCGCCGCAGCGGAGGAAAGTCGGCGCAGTCGTCCTGCGGGTTGCCGCCACCTCGGGGTTGATCCTGGTGCTGTCGAGGCTGGACTCCACTCCGCATCGCCTCGCGGACTATTTCATCCAGTACCAGCGCTCCTTCGGGTTCGCCGATACTCCCGAAGGGCGCGATGTCTATCGTCAAATCGATCCGACTCCGGTGTCTCGCCATTTCCTGTTGGCATCGCGGGGGCGAAACCTCGTCTGGATCTACATGGAATCCCTGGAGCGCTTCTATACCGATCCGAAGCTGCTTCCGGGATTGACGCCCAATCTCGATCGCCTGCGTGCGCACTCGCTGGATTTTCCGGGCTTCGAACAGTTCCATGGCGCCGGTTACACCATGGCCGGCATTTTTGCCTCGCAATGCGGCGCACCCTTCTTCAGCAGTCCGTTTGAGGCTCTCGACCCGATCAGCGGCAACAATACTGACGCAGCCAACTTCCAGAGCAAACTCGCGTGCTTCGGGGACGTCCTGCATCGTGCCGGTTACAGACAGGTTTACTTGGGCGGGGCGCCGATCGGGTTTTCCAACAAGGGGCTGTTCTTCCATCTCCACGGTTACGACGAGGCCCTGGGTGAGCAGGAACTCGAAGCGCGGCACGGCCACCAACTCGCCAATTCCGGTTGGGGGCTCTATGACCGGGATCTTTTTCGCATCGCTGCCGAACGTTATCGTGAGCTTGCGGAATCGGGGAGACCCTTCAATCTCACGCTGCTGACCCTCGATACCCATCCACCACACGCACGCCCTTCACCGGGTTGCCCTCGTTACGAAGCCGACGACAACCCGGTGCTGCAAGGAGTGCACTGCACCGACTATCTGGTCGGCAAGTTCATCGACGAGATTTCACGTGATCCGGCCTGGAAAAACACCGTGGTCGTGGTCATGAGCGACCATTTGCGGATGGTCACCGAAGGCGCGGTGCCGCGCGGATACCAGCGTCATCCATTGTTGTTCGTGCTGAATGCCGGCACCATGGGAGAGCGCGACACCCGCGTCTATCACATGGATATCGCGCCCACGCTGCTGCACCTGCTGGGTGTGGATACGAACGCAAGTTTCATTGCCGGCGAGGATCGCAGTGCGCCGAACTCTTCGGACAATCCGCTGGTCGTCGGCGACGTGGCCGATGCCGTATTGCGCAAGGTGTTGTGGCAGCGAGCGGAGAAATTCCACCTCTGCAAGGACAACACGCTGCTGGCGGGACTGCCGCATGGCTGGTTCGACATGGGCGGACAAAACCTGGAGATGGAAAATCTCGGCGAGCAGCAGACTGCTCTCACCAGCGACCAGATGCTCGTCTTCGCCACTACGGGCAGCAACGTGACGCCGGTCTTGTTGCCGCGCGGGAAATTCCCGACATTGCCATCTTGGCGGGGCAAGGCCAGCCTGTTGATGGTCAGGCCCGCAGCGGATGCGCCGGAGCAGGCGCGTTTTTCGATCGACTGGCAGGGCCTCGATGGCGCCGTCGTGCATCTGGCCGATACGCCCAGGCTGCAGGGCCTGCAATTGCGTTCGCCCGATTGTGCGGAGTTGCTGCAGCAGGCGGATCGGGCGCCGCCTTCCACGACCCTGGATTTCAGCAACCGCTTCACCGTCAGCTCGGAGCCGTTGCCGCAACTGGCCCCGTCCGGACGCATAGATTTCACCGGGCGCACCGCGCACGCGTATGAATTGATGGTAGGTTGGCACCCGTCCTTTTCATGGGGGTCCTTCACCCAGGGGGATTTCTCCGAGTTCGGATTCCGGATGCCCAAATCGCGCTGTGGCGATAGCATCCTCACCATGAACGTGCGTCCATTTTTGGTGCCCTCGCGACCTAAGCTGGACGTGGATGTCATGGTCAACGGCAAACTCGCGAACACGTGGCATTTCGAAGGTGATGGCAAGGTTCAACGAGAAGTGAGCGTTCCGATCCATCCCGATGCGGAATGCCGGGCAGTCATCCGCCTCGCCTACCGGCGACCGGACGCCTCGCCGCCTCCGTATCCGAAGGGCGAAGACCCGAGGGCGCTGCAACTGCTCGTCCACGACGCGTCTCTCGGTTCCGTATCTGGCGGCGGCCCGCCCCACGAGGCGCCGCCGCGATGAAACGTTTGCGGCAAAACGGACGCAGGATCGGATTCGAGATGTTTCGGCGAAGGGCGGCATGGCTTGCGGCTCCCATTCTTTCTCTGGCCTTGGCTGCGGCAAGCGTCGCGGCGCCGCAATCGGAACAGGACGCCGAAGGACCCGCGGGGTCGGCGCTTTCCGTGCAGGATTTCGTGGAACTGTCGCCCGCCTACCTGCCGGCTCCCTCCGCTTCCTTGCACTGTTCGCTCGACGTGATCGGCGACCATGCGGCGCCGCTGGCGATGGTGCTCGATCATCGAACGGCGGCGACTTTCGTCGGCTGGATTGCGGATGACGGCAAGGGCGTGCCGCGCAATATCGCATTGCTGCTGATTGGCAGCAGGACGTATGCAGCCGAAGGCACCACGGGACTGGCCCGTTCCGATGTCGCGGCTGCCAAGCACAATCCTGCATTCGCGTTTTCAGGCTATTCGGTGACAGGCAAACCCGTCGCCGCGCCGCAAGGTGAATATCATCTTGCGATGATTGGTCACTTCGGGACGGTACGCCTGCTGTGCCCGTTGGGGCATACCATCGCCATCAAGTGATGCAAGGAGTCCCCATGCACGACGGAGAAACCAGCCGGACCGTGGAGGCCGCAGCGTGATGCGCCGGTGGATACCCCCGATCCTGATCATCGTCGCAGGCCTGGTGCTGATCTACGCTGTGCTGGTGCGGGCGGGATTCCTGCGAGAGAGATTCCTGAGCGAACCGTTCGGATACGGGGCGGACGCTGCCGCGGTCTACGGCTGGAACGGCGTCGAGTACGTGTACAACGACTACAAGTCGCGCACCGGAGCGCCGTTGCAGATACCCGGCCGCCCTGCTCTGGATCGCGTCGGCTGCATATTGTTCAAACCGGACTGCGCCCTGATCTGGATCATGGGGAGGGCAACTGGCTCGATCGTTTCGGGCGTGAACATCTATTTCTACCTCACCTACGCCCTGTGCTTCCTGTTCGCGTTGTTCGGCTTGCGCTTCTTCGGCGCGAGCTGGCCGGCATCGGCGGTGATGGCGGCGCTTTACGCGCTCCTGCCCTACCACCAGATGCGCAGCATCAATCATCTCCCGGAAATCAGCTATTTCATCGTGCCGGCCTACGCCGCGATTCTCTATCTGATCTATCGCGGCGCCCGGGCACCGGCGTCCGAACGGTCGGAAACGCCATTTTTCCGCGACCGGCTGGCCGGTTGGCGCTGGGCATTTCCGGCGGCGTTGCTGTTCGTCTTCTTTCCCGCGTCGATGCAGAAGTACTACCAGTTCTTCTTTGCGCTGTTTGCTTTTTGCGCCGGCGTGTTGGGTGGTTTGGACGCCCGCAAGGCACGGCCGGTGTGGATGGGGTTGCTGTTTGCCGCAGTGGCATGCGCAGGGCTGGCGGTGCGCGGCAAGATCGACAGCGCAGCCTGGGGCGATCCGCAGCACATCGTGCATACCACGCACCAGCTCACCACTTACGGCGAGGACGAACTCTACCCGCTGAAGCTGGTGCAGATGATTCTGCCGATCCCGGGACACCGTATCCGCGCGCTGGCCGACATGCGCGCCGGCTACGACTCCGGCCATCCGATGGTGAACTACGAAACAACCACCGTTTCGCTTGGGCTGATCGGCACGTTGGGCCTGCTGGGCTTGATCTGGCTGTTCATCACCGCGAGTTCGCGTTCGCAACCGCTGACCCGGTTGGTCGCACGCCTGACGCTGTTCGGGATCCTGCTCGGGGCGATGGGCGGGCTGGGCAGTATGATCAGCGATCTCTCGTGGGCGACCCTCGGCCCCAAGTTTCCGTTGTCGCAGGCCCGCGGCTGGGATCGCGTAGTGGTCTTCATCGCTTTTTTCGCGTTGCTGGCGAGCGCATGGGGCATGGATCGCCTGGTCGGCTGGTTCACGCGGCGCGGCAAGCTGCCGGCCGTGCCGGCCGACGCGCTGGCATGGTGTTGTGCGTTGGGAATTTTCGCGGTCGGCGTGTACGACCAGGTCAGGAGCGCGCCGCCGAACGTCTACTCGAGCGACGACGCCATCTATCGTTCCGATCGCCGGTTCTTCGCGGCCATCGACTCACTCCACCACGGCACCTACCAGGTTTTTCAGTGGCCGGTGATGTTTCCCTGGGGTGGCTCCTACAATGGAGTCTATTACACGGACGGGTATCGTCCGTTGCTGAACTCGCGCCGCATGGACCTGAGTTTCGGTGGGGATCCGGACAGCAGGCAGGGGGAATGGCTGAGTTCGCTTTCCAGCATGCCGCCTCCACGGATCTTCGACCAGCTTTGCGCCGCGGGTTTCGAAGGCGTGGTGGTGCACAGCGCTGCGGTGTCGCCCGCGCAGCAGTCACTGGTTGCAGTACTCGCGCGCAAGGTGAAGCCGATGGATTCCGGTGACGGATTGCTGTATTTCGATATCCGCCGCGCTTGCGGTGTCCCGCCGTCCGTTGCAGCCGAATGCCTGGCCCGCCTTCGCGCCAGGTTGCTTGCCGATGAGGATCGCAAGCGATGGATCGGCGGCGAGCAATTCGCCGGGACGATCGGCACCACCGAGCCGACGGCATGCGGAGGGCAGCAGCGCGCTTCCGCGGCGGGTCAGGCCGGGTGGCTGACGCTGGGTCCCTATATCCCGCTGAAACCCGGCAAGTACACGGCGCGTTTCGAATTCGCCAAATCCGCAAAACCGTCCGAGCTCGTGATCGACTGGCACGACGGAAAGCAGGCGAATCCGATCACCGCATTTCAACCACGAAGCGCTGCCTCGGATTTCAAATTGACCTTCATCGTCCCTCGTCCCTCGATCAGACTGGTGGAATTCCGGGTACGCGTGGAGGGCGATTCGGCTGTGGTGTTCCGGGGTGTGCAGTTGGACCGGCACTGACACGCGCGGACGCTAATTGTGGGCGAGGGAAATCGTCTTCAGGCAAGCGCCGCGGCGGCAGCCGATTCGACCCGTTGCTGATCCATGTCCGGCAGCCATAGCGGCAGACGAACCAGCCGGTCGCCAACGTCGTCTGTGACGGGCAATTCGCCGTCCGAACGGCCGAAACGCCGGCCCGCCGGGGCGGAGTGCAACGGAATGTAGTGGAACACGGCGAGGATCCCGCTGTTCCGAAGTTGTGCGATGAAAGCGGTGCGACGTTCCAGGTTCGGCAAGAGCAGATAGAACATGTGCGCGTTGTGGCCGCAGTGCGGCGGCACGATCGGGCGTCGCACTGCCCCAATTGCCTCCAGGCCGGCCGACCAGTCGTAGTATCGCTGCCATATCTCCAGACGTCGCGCCGTGATCTCGTCGGCGTGTTCCAGTTGAGCGGCCAGGAACGCGGCATTCAGTTCACCCGGCAGCCACGACGACCCGATGTCCACCCAAGTGTACTTGTCCACTTGGCCGCGGAAAAACTTGCTGCGGTTGGTGCCCTTTTCGCGGATTATCTCGGCGCGTGCGACGAACCGCTCATCATTGATCAGCAACGCTCCCCCTTCGCCGCAGATCACATTCTTGGTTTCATGGAAACTGAGCGCGGCCAGGTGCCCGATTCCACCGAGTGGCCGTCCTTGGTAGTTCGAGAGGATGCACTGCGCCGCGTCTTCGATCACGAACAAACCGTGCTTGTCCGCGATCGACATGATCGCGTCCATCTCGCAACCGACCCCGGCATAGTGCACCGCGCAGATTGCACGGGTACGCGGCGTGATCGCGGCCTCGATTCGTGATTCGTCCAGGTTGAGCGTGTCGGGGCGGATATCGACGAACACCGGCACCGCGCCGCGAAGCACGAAGGCATTGGCGGTCGAGACGAATGTGAAGGAAGGCATGATCACTTCATCGCCCGGCTGAAGGCCGAGCAACACCGCCGCCATTTCCAGGGCGCCTGTGCACGAATGCGTGAGCAACGCCTTTCTGCAGCCCGTACGTTGTTCCAGCCAGGCGTGGCACTGCCGGGTGAAAGGGCCATCGCCTGACAAGTGGCCGTTCGCATGCGCCTGCGAGATGTATTCGAGCTCGCGGCCGGTCATGTATGGTTTGTTGAAAGGGATCTTCATCCGTCTTTCCGCCACGTCACAGGTTGTAAACGATCACGCCCGAGAGGATCAGGCCCAGCGCGGCATAGTGGCTGTGCCCGAGATGTTCGTCGAAGAGGCGCTTTGCGGCCAGCGGCGTCAATACATAGGTCAGCGCCGCGGCCACGTACACACGTCCGATGCCCAACGCGCGTACCGCCAGATAGGTGCAGACAACAGCGAGGCAGAACAGCGCCACCGTGGTGGCAAGAAATGCCAAACGATGCGAAAGGAAGTAGTGCTTGAAAGAGAGCTGCGCGGCGACCGTCGCCAGGATCGTGATTGCGAGGAAGACCCAAGCGCTCATGCCAGCGACTCGTCCTGGCCGGATCGCGACGGACGCAACAACAGCACGACACCCAAGGTGACGAGAATCGCGCCCAGCGCCTGCGCGAGCGAGACGTGTTCACCGTATATGGCGGCGATCGCCACGAGGCATGGGAAAAAAAGCGCCGTAGCGGGGTAGGCGATGCTGATCGGAAAGCGCTTATGCATCGCGCCCCAGATCACGAAACGTCCGCAACTCAGAACCGTGACCAGAGCGAGAACGACTATCACCAGCCCACCCTGAGCCGCGCTGCGACTTGATGCGTACTTGATCAGGGACGCGTTGACCAGCTGCAAGGCGATATTCAGCGCGACGAGTACCAGCAACAGCCATGTGCGCGAGGCGGCTTGTGTGGCGACGGGCGGTTTGTCGTCTGGAGTCACTTAAGCGCACCACGCTCAGGTGCCATCGCCGAAGAGTTCCTCGGCCTTGACGTAGAAGGCATCTATGTTGCGCGCTTCGGCCGCGTTGAATTCGCCGAAATTCAGGCCGGTGATGGATTCGACCTGCAACACCAGGTCCATGGCATCCAGCGAATCGAGTCCCACGTGCGAGAAGTCCTCGTCGTTGGCGATGTCGACGTGGTCGATGTCCTTGACGCGCTTGATGGCCTGGATGACTGCGTTGCGGAATTCTTCTTTGCTGATCATTTCTTCTCCGGAAGACGTGCGTCGAGGATCATGGTCGCCCATGACAGGCCGACGCCGAAGCCGCTTATGAGGACGCGCGCCGGACGGCTTTGCAGGCGCGACTGCAGCATCAGTGGCAGGGACGAGGAAACCGTATTGCCCACATCGGCCGCTTCGAACGGCGCCTTGGCGGGAGGCAACCCCATCTTCTTCACCAGATTTTCCACGATGAAGCGGCTGCCCTGGTGGAACAGGAACACATCAATGTCGTCGTGGGACAAGGATTCGCGCTGCAGGTAACGATCGACCTGGTCAGGTACGACCGTCATGCTGAATTTGAACACATTGCTGCCCAGCATGGAGAGTTTTTCACCTCGTTGCGATACGGAGATGGAATGTCCGAGCGATCCATCGGTGGCGAACATCGCGGGCCGGCAGCGATAAATCGGACTTTCCCCCATCCAGGTGACCGTCGCGGCGTCCCCGAACAGTAGTTCGGTGTCCCAGTCTTCCGGGTCGATGATGCGCGAGTAGGGATCAGCGGTGAACAGCAACCCGCAGCGCATGCCGTTCGTGCGCATGAACGAGTAGATGATCGACAACCCGTAGACATACCCGGAACAACCCAGCGAAATATCGAAACAGGCGACGTCATGCTTCAGGCCGAGTTTCCTGTGGACGATCGCGGAGGTATGCGGCAGTCCGGCGGCGTCGGGGTTCTGGGTACAGACGATCAGGCAATCGACATCTTCTTCGCGGATTTTCGAGATCCTCTTCAGGTCTGCGAAAGCCGAAACGCACATGTCGGAGGTTTCGATTCCCGCCGGCAGGCGGGCCAGCGACTGGAATCCGATCTTGTCGCGGATGAAGGATTGGTCCTTGCCGGCCCGTTGGGCACGCTCAAGATTCGATACCTGTTCGGGAGCGACATAGCGGCCGATGGCCTTGACGCCGATCATCACCACACCCCGAAGAAGATCTGACCCAAGGGTTTGCCGCGCTCGCTGATATCGCCCTGGAAGAACGCGCCTATGTCGCGCACGTAACGGATCTCCATCGCGCCCGCCGGCCAGCGATCGAGACGGATGCGGACAAAAGCGTATTTGCGTCCGGCCGCGTGCGCCGTTTGCAGCAGGCGCTTGAATGCCGCAACGATCGCGTCCGTGCGCGTGAAGCCATGTGCATGCGCCGGGATCCGGATCCCCCTGCCGTCGATTTCGAAGACCCCGGCCAAAGCGTCCTCATCGTAGGGAGCGCGAAGGGTGATCTGTTCCCCGCGTTCGACCAGGTAGAGCTTCCCCAGGGAGTCGTTCCATTCGGCAACCGCATTTGCCGCGGCTTGCGGTTCGTCCGTGTAGCTGACCTGCTGCGAAGTCCTGCGGTGAAATTTGAGATCGATGTGGGTAACGTCCTTGCCCCGCAAATCGAACAAGTCGTTCATCACCGAGGTGCTGTGCAGGTAGTCGCGGTTGCCACGAAATTGGAGGGTACGATCGAGTTTCATGATTTCGCCTGCATCAGGTAGTCGCGCAACGTGCGGGCATGGTCCACGGCGAAGTTGCCCGACACGCTGGCGCCGGCGGGGACGTCACGTATCACCACCGCGCCCAGCCGCACGCGCGCGCGCGCGCCGACGCGGATGGCATTGGAAACCGTTGCCGACGCGCCGATCCATGCCTGTTCGCCCACGCGCGCGCGTCCCGCTATCACGCAATGGCTGGACAAGGTCGCGCCATCGCCGATTTGGGCGTCGTGGCCCACGTTGGCCATGACGCCGACGTGTACCATCCTTCCGATCCGCGTGGCTTCGCCCCTGATCGCGGAGCGCACGATTACGGCGCCCGCATGGATGTACGCCTCTTCGCCGATTTCGACACCGCCGAAATGCGGCATGCGCACGCGCCGCCCGCGCACCGTCTTCGCATAGAGGCCATCGCATCCCACGATCGCCCCGGCGTCGATGTACGTGCCGGCGCGCACGAGCACCGGGCCGTCGATGACGGCTCGTGGGCCTATGTGCACGCCTGCCTCGACGCGCACGCGGCCGCGCAATATTGCGCTTGTATCCACAATCGCCGAAACATCGATGTCCGGCACGTCTTCGCGCGCGCCGGCCGATTGTTCCGCGTGCAGGTACAGATAAAGTTCTTCCGCGCGGCGGCTGACGACCAGTGCCTTCTTCGACAGCTCATGTATGCGTGCCACGGGTGGCGGCGCGATGATCGCACGCGCACAAGGATTGTCCTGCGCCTGCAGGAAGTAGTCGCGATTCATCGCGAGGCAAATCACCCCTTCCCGGCGCGTCCCGGCAAACCCGGTTTGGCGCACCGCATTCAGTTCCGTCTCATTGCGCAGTTCCACGATTTCGAATTCGCCGGCGATTTCGCCCAGCAATTCCGGCAATCCGGAAGCCCAGCCTGCGGCAGGATCGCCGGAGTTCGATATCGCGGTCATTCGCGCCCGCCCCCCTGCAGTTTGCGGCGCACGACATAAAGCGGCTGGCCGCGGCTTTCACCTATGATCCTCACCAGGTACTCACCCGCGATGCCGACCGACAGCAGGCCAAGCCCGGCGTAGAAGTTGACCGCGAGGAACAGGCTGGTCCATCCGGGAACTCCTCCGCCACGGATCAGGTGGACGATCGCGTAGATGCCGCCCAGTGCGAAGCTGAGCAGGGAAATGCACACGCCGGCGATCGAGATGACCTGCAACGGCAATGAACTGAAGCTCAGGATGTTGTCGAGCGTGGTACGCAAGAGTCTGACGAGGCTGTAGTTGGATTTGCCGTGCTTGCGCGGGTCGTGTCGCACGACGACGTTGTCGATGCGGCGGGTGCTGCTGAGGATCAGCGGACCGATCACGGGGTATCGGGTATGGTTCGCCAGCAGGGCATCCACCAGTTCGCGCCGAAGGCAACGGAATGATGACATCACCAGGCCCGGCGGCTTGTGGAAGATCCAGGTATTCACCGCGCGCAACAGCCAGCTCCCCAGATTACGCCCGCCCGAGTGCTGTTTTCTTTCGTAGGCGCCGAAGACGGCATCCAGCTCCGGATGGTCGCGCAGATGACCGTATAGCTTCGCGATCTCCTCTGGCGGGTGCTGGAGATCATCATCCATGGTGACGACATAATTGCCGCCTGCATTCGCAAGCCCGCACATCAGTGCGCGGAATTGCCCCGTGTTGAACATCAGCTCGATGTAGCGCAGCCGTGGATACCCCGGCAACTCGCGTTGGACGGCAAGCGCGAGACCATCGGGCGAACAATCGTCGACCAGGATGATCTCCGATGGAACGCCCAATGCGCCAAGTGCACCATCCAGGCGTGAAAGCAATTCCGGCAGAGCCTGGGCACCGCCGTAGCAGGGAACGACGACGGAAACCTCCGGAACTTCCGCTACGTCCACAAAAGAACGGTTTCGTGCGTACTGCTCGCTCACAGCCGTAAGCCTATCGCCCTGGAATTCCTTGGTCATGCCGTCTTCACCGCGGCCACCAGGCGCGTGCCACCAACCGGGAACCGCAATCCGCCGCTGATCAGCAACGATTCGAAGCGCAGCACATGATAGAGGGCGACGTTGACGACGGCACCAGGCGTGAACTCGCTGCCGAACCCGGCGGCATCCGCCGCCGGTCCACCTCTCTTCCGGCGCGAAATTGCGAGCAGCGGCAGCAGCAAGCTGACGAACGAAGTGGAAAACACGATCGTGAAGCCGTTGGCGCGGAGCTTGTCGTCCAATTCGCCCCGCCGATAGCGGCGCACATGACACGCGCGTTCGTCCTGGGAGCTCCAGAGGGAAGGATGCTGGGGTACCGTGAAAATCGCTCCGGCCGCCGGTTTCAATGCACGATGGATTTCACGAAGCACCTGCTCGTCTTCTTCGATGTGCTCGATCACGTCGAAGGCACCGATGAGATCGAATTCGCTCTCGTAGGGGATCCTCCGCGCGTCCATCTGGAACAGTTCGGCCGCAGGCAGACGTTGCCCGGCGAAGCCCAACCCTTCCAGGAAAATCTCGCTGCCGCTGGCGCGCAGGTTCGGCATCGCCCTGGTTATGCCGCGTAGAACGAAACCCGTTCCGCAACCGATTTCGAGCATGTTGCGCGCCCGAGGAAAAAACCTGCGCAGGACGTAAACGATCAGCTCGTTCCTGGCGCGAAACCAGAAGTGTCCTTCCTCCAGCTTCGCCAGGCCCGCGAAATGTTCGGGGTTGAAGCCCGACGATCTGCGCGCAAGTTCCGGAGCGTAGCAAGGCACGCCCTGTTCGTACGACACCTTATGTCCGCAGGAAGGGCAAGGCTCCGCAGGGGAGGCCGCATCGAAGGAGTGCATGCAGGAAAGACAAAGCCGCATTTTCTATGACGCCGCCGCGAATCCGGAAAATTCGGAGAGCGCCTGCGGATTGGCCAGCGCGTCGGTGTTCTTCACCTCCTCGCCATGGATCACCGCACGCACGGCGAGTTCGGAGATCTTGCCGGAAATGGTGCGCGGGATGTCCGGCACCTGCTCGATGATGGCGGGCACGTGGCGCGGCGTGGTGTTGGCGCGGATCTGGTGTCTGATCTTTTCGCGCAGCGGGTCGTCCAGCCGTTCGCCTTCGCGCAGGCGCACGAACAGCACGATGCGCTCGTCGCCCTGCCAGCGCTGCCCCACCGCGACCGACTCCAAGACTTCCGGAAGCTGTTCGACCTGCCGATATATTTCGGCGGTGCCGATGCGCACGCCGCCGGGGTTCAGGGTGGCGTCCGAGCGGCCGTGGATGACGATGCCGTCGTGCTGCGTGAGTTCGGCGCGGTCGCCATGGCACCAGACGCCGGGCACTTTAGAGAAATACGCCGCGCGATATTTTTCGCCGTCCGGATCGTTCCAGAACGCCACCGGCATCGAGGGGAACGGCGCGGTGCAGGCCAGTTCGCCGGGCTGCCCGCGCACCGCGTTGCCGTCTTCGTCCAGGATTTCCACCTTCATGCCCAGCCCCCGGCACTGCAGTTCGCCGCGCCACACCGGCATCAGCGGATTGCCAAGCGCGAAGCAGGAAATGATGTCGGTGCCGCCGGAAATGGACGACAGCAGCACGCGTTCCTTCACGTCGCGATAGACGTAATCGAAGCTTTCCGGCGAAAGCGGCGAGCCGGTGGAGAGGATCGTTTTGAGTGCAGCGAGTTTGTGTGTTTCGCGCGGTTTCACGCCCATCTTGGCCGTCGCGTCGATCCACTTGGCACTGGTGCCGAAGACGCTGATGCCGGTTTCGTCCGCGAGGTTCCACAGCACGTTGCCGTCCGGCCACGTGGGCGAGCCGTCGTACAGCACGACAGCCGCGCCTACGCTAAGCGAGGACACCAGCCAGTTCCACATCATCCATCCGCAGGTCGTGTAGTAGAAGATGCGGTCCTCGCGCTTGAGGTCGGTATGCAGCACCAGTTCCTTCAGGTGCTGCAGCAGCGTGCCTCCCGCGCCGTGCACGATGCACTTGGGAACGCCGGTGGTGCCGGAGGAATACATGATGTAGAGCGGATGCTCGAACGGCGTCTGCGTGAATTCGAGCGGCTGGTCGCCCGGATCCTCCAGCTCGTTCCAGTCCACCGCGCTGCGCAGCCCGTCCAGCCGCAGCGGTTCGCCGGACCGGGAGATGACGATGCAGCGTTCGATCGAGGGAATCGCGGCCAGCACCTCGCGCAGCTTGCCCAGGCAATCGTGGCGCTTGCCGCCGTACGGATAGGCGTCCGCGCAGAACAGCACCTTCGGCTCGATCTGGCCAAAGCGGTCGACCACGCCCTTGACGCCGAAATCGGGCGAGCACGAGGACCAGATCGCACCCAGCGATGCGGTCGCCAACATGGCGATCACCGTCTCCGGGATGTTGGGCAGGAAACCTGCCACGCGATCGCCCACCGTGACGCCGCCCCGCCGCAGCGCTTGCGCAACGCGCGCGACTTCCCCTTGCAGCTGCGCATAGCTCAATTCGCGGGCTTGGCCCCACTCGTTGCGGGAGATCAACGCGGGCCGCTCGTCGTTGAAGCGCAGCAGGTTCTGCGCAAAATTCAGGCGTACGTTGGGAAACCAGCGCGCGCCAGGCATGAGATCGCCGTCGGTCAATACAGGCTCGTGCTCGCCGCTGGCACGGATGCCGCAGAACTCCCACACCAGGGGCCAGAATTTCTCGGGGTGCCGGATCGAGAAATCGTAGAGCGGCGCGTAGCGCCGGATGTCCTCGTTGCCGGTCTGTTCGGCCACGAAGCGCGTGAACCGGCTCATGTTGGCGCGCTCGATGCGCTCCGGGCTGGCTCGCCAGAGTGGCGTGTCTGCGTTCGCGGGAGTAGGGGCCATAGAGTGCGCAAATTGTAACGGAAGGCGCTTTCCGGCCGCGCGCCCGACGTCGGATCGTGAACGCCATCATGCGGCTCCGCGGCGAAGATGCTATAAAGGCGACCGGTTGTCCGGTCTGGAAATCTTCCATGCTGCAACGCTTTTTTGCCGCCACCCTGTTCCTGTTGGCAGGGTCATCCCTGTTCGCCATCGTGCCATCAAGCGCCACGCCGGTCCCGGCGTCCGCCGCGCCAACACTATTCTCCGTCGACGGCGCCCCGCGCAGCCTCGCCCAGGGTGCCCAGAAGATCTGGTCCGTGAAGGTCAACGAGGACCGGGCGATGGATGCGGTTTTCAAGGGCGGCATGTGGCTGCCGAACGGCGCCGGTGGACGCGTCTATGCTCGCTATGAGCGCCACATACTGCACCCCGATGGAACCTGGAGCTGGATCGGCAAGGTGGCGACCGCGCATGGCGAACAATCCGTCGTGATCACCTTCGGCAAGGGCGCGGTATTCGGGCGCATTCCGCAAGCCGATGGCTACCCGCTGCGTCTGGTGACGGAACACGGGACGGTTTCGATGCTGCAAACCTCCGGGACTGCGATAAGCCGGTCCGCAATGAACGTTGCCCTGCGCGGCACCACGGATGCGCGGCCAACGCCCCGGCGGGCCAACGAGCAAGCGCGACGTCCGGCGGCGTCCGCCACCAATGTGGAGGGCGGTAGCTCGGCCGCCGCCGCATCCACCAACGCGACGACGGTGATCGACGTGATGGTCGCCTACACGCCGGGTTTCGTCAGCGAAATCGGGGGGACAACCGCCGCGCTGACGCGCATCAACAACCTGGTGGACATCGCCAATCAGGCGTACATCGACAGCAAGGTGAACCAGAGCATCCGGTTGGTGAATACCGTGCAGGTGAATTATCCGGACAACACCTCCAATGAAAGCGCGTTGGACGACCTCACGGGGTACGACAGCGATGGCAATCAGGTGCCGATCCCTTCGTCACTCAAACAAATCGCCAGCCTGCGCACCCAATATGGTGCCGATCTGGTGAGTTTGCTGCGCAAATACGACAACGCGACAAATGGCGGTTGCGGTCTGGCCTGGATCATCGGCGGCAAAGAGAGCCCAATCATTCCCAGCCAATCCTATATCTACGGCTATTCGGTGGTGGGAGACGGCAGCGACGGCGGCTACTTCTGCCTCGACACCAGCTTCGCGCACGAGCTGGGCCACAACATGGGCGACGCGCACGATCGTGCCAATGCCGACGATCCTGGCGCCTACCCCTATTCCTACGGCTACAAGAGTTCGTCTTCGACTGGCTTCGCAACGATCATGGCCTATGGCGACACCGGGCAGACGCCGTTGGCCTATTTCTCGAACCCGGACATCTCGATTTGCCAAGGCCAGCCTTGTGGCGTGCCGGACGATTCGGCAACCTCCGCCGACAACGCGCACAGCATGAACAATACCGCGTCGTTGATCGCGCAATTCGAAACGCGAACGGTGGCCGGGACCTATGTCCACAACGACGTGAACGGAGACAGGAAATCCGATCTGTTCTGGTACAGCCAGAACCTTGGTCAACTCACCTATTGGGTGATGAATGGCGCCAAGATGTCATCCTGGAAAGGCTTCACTTTCCCGACCGGCTACAAACCCGTTGCGTATGGTGATTTGAATGGCGACGGTCGAGCAGACATCCTGTGGGATGACGGCAACAACAACGTCTATGTGTGGCTGAGCAACGGAAGTGCCTTTACCAGCCAGTTCGTGACCACCCACAAACCTGGCTCCTACGTAGCTGGCACCGGAGACGTCAATCACGACGGACTCACGGACATCTTTTGGGTCAGCCCGAGCGCGCACCAGGCCACGTACTGGCTGATGAGCGGGGCCACCATGTTGTCCTGGCGCGGATTCTCCATACCGGATGATTACAAGCTCGTCGGTACCGGGGACTTCAATGGCAATGGTCGTGCCGACCTCCTGTGGGAAGACTCGGCCAGTCACGTTTACATGTGGTTGGACAACAATGGCGCTTTCGCTTCCCATCTTGTCACGACGCATCAACCTGGATGGATCGTTGCCGGCGTGGGTGACGCGAATGGCGATGGCAAGTCCGACATCTTCTGGCACAACCAGAGCATCGGCCAGATGACTTATTGGCTGATGGACGGCAGTACGATGAAGTCTTGGCGCGGTTTCGCCATCAACTCGATTTATTCGGCCACCGGCATCGGGGACTTCGACGGAAATGGCAAGGCGGACGTGCTGTGGACGCGCCCGGATCGCTATCTATGGGTGTGGCTCAGCGACGGCTCGGGTGCGTACAACGGTTATCAGATCGTTCACTATTCCACGAATTTCGTTCCGGTGAACTACTGATCACCGGCGCGAAACACCCTCACACCGCCGATTCCAGCTCCGGCACGATCTTGAACAGGTCGCCGACCAGTCCGTAGTCGGCGATCTCGAAGATCGGCGCGTCCGGGTCCTTGTTGATGGCGACGATGGTGCCGGCGTCCTTGATGCCGGTGAGGTGCTGGATGGCGCCGGAAATTCCGATCGCCATGTACAGCTCCGGCGCGATGATCTTGCCGGTCTGGCCGACCTGCAGGTCATTCGGTACGTAACCTGCGTCCACCGCCGCTCGCGAGGCGCCGACCGCTGCGTGCAGCTTGTCGGCGAGCTTGTAGATGATCGCGAAGTTTTCCTTCGATCCCACGCCGCGTCCGCCCGAAACCACGCGCGGCGCGCTTTGCAGATCGGGTCGATCGCCGGATGCCTGTCGCAGTTCGACGAAGCGCGTGTGCGTCGGCAACGCCGCATCGATGTCCGACGCCTCGATCGGCGCGGCATTGCCCGATTCGCCCGCGGCCGGCCAGGACGCCGTGCGCACGGTGCCGACGACGATCGCTTCGTTCGGCACTTCCACGTCCACGATCGCGTTGCCGGCGTAGATCGGCCGCCTGAACGCGTGCGCGCCGTTCACCGCCATGATGTCGCTGACCTGGCCCACGCCCAGCAGCGCCGCCGCGCGCGGCGCGACGTCCTTGCCGAAAGTGGTCGATGGCAGCAGCAGGTGCGTGTAACAGTTCTTCGCTGCCGCGGCGATCTGCGGCGCCAGTACCGCGGCCAGCGGGTGCGAGTTTTCTGCCCGCGTTGAAGCCAGCACCTTCGAAACGCCGTCCAGTTTAGCGGCTTGCGCGGCAACGTCGTCGGGCGCATCCGACAACACCAGCACATCGATCGCATCGGCCTTCAACTCGCGCGCGCAGGTGACGCAGCGCGCAGTCGCGGCGTTGAGCCGGCCGTTGAGGTGTTCGGCGACTATCAGGATCTTGCTCATCACACCAATCCCTTCTGCTTCAGCGCGTTCACCAGTTCCGCGACGTCCTTCACCATCACGCCGCGCGAACGCTTCGGCGGCGACGTGTAGCGGGTGGTCTTGATCTCGCCGCCGTGTTCGATGTTCAACGATGACAACTCGATCGTCTCGATCGGCTTGGCTTTCGCCTTCATGATGTCGGGCAGCTTGATGAAGCGCGGCTCGTTCAGGCGCAGGTCGGTGGTCACGACCGCCGGCAGGTCGACTTCGATGGTTTCCAGGCCGGCATCGACTTCACGCGTCACGCGCGCCGCGTTGCCATTGACTTCGAGCTTCGATGCGAAGGTCGCCTGCGGACGGTCCCACAACGCCGCCAGCATCTGGCCGGTCTGGTTGCAGTCGTCGTCGATCGCCTGCTTGCCGAGGATCACGAGTTGCGGCTGCTCCTTCTCGACCAGCTTCAGGAATGCGCGCGCGGCGGCCAGCGGCTGCACCGGATCACCGGTCACGACGTGGATCGCGCGGTTGGCCCCCATCGCCAGGCCGTTGCGCAGGTGCGCCTGCGCGTCGGCGGGCGCTATCGTGGCGATCACGACCTCGGTCGCAACGCCCTTCTCGCGCAGGCGCAGCGCCTCTTCCAGCGCGATGTCATCGAAGGGGTTGGCGGAGAGCTTGACGCCATCGGTGACCACGCCGGAGCCGTCCGGCTTCACCTGGATGCGCACGTTGTAGTCCACCACGCGCTTGTAGCCGACCAGAATCTTCATCGGGCCCGTTCCCGCAAAGTCGAACGCGCATTCTAGCCGGTCGGGCTCTCAGGCCGGAATGCGCCGCAGGATCGCCTGGGCGAACCGTCGCCCGGCGCCGTTCGCATGGCCGAGGAACACCGATGGTTCGACCAGCTCCAGCTCGAGCAGGCGCGGCGAACCGTCGTCGCCGCGGATCAGGTCGACGCGGGCATAGAGCTGCGGCTGCGGCTGCGGGAAGGGCAGGGCGGCGAGGGCGCGCTTCGCGATTTCGATTTCCCGGACGGATGGTTCTCGCGGCGTGATTTGCTCGACCACGAACAGGCCGCTGCTGGTGGCCGCGCCTTTCCCGAGCATCGGCCCCTTGCGGATCGCGTGGCTGAATTCGCCCTCGAAGAACAACAGCGCCGTTTCGCCGTGTTCGTCCACACTGCGCAGGTAGGGCTGCAGCAAGGCGCTGCGGCGCGCGTCGAGCAGGCGTCGCACATGCGCGACCGCCTCGCGCCGCGCATCACGGCGATGGCGTTGCGCGTCCAGCGAGCCGGCGCCGATGGACGGTTTCACCACGAATTCCGTCGCTCCCGGATACGTCTCCAGGAATGCATCCAGCGCCGCCTGCGCGTCATCGTCGGGTTCGACGAAGGCGCTCGGCACCACCGGCACGCCCGCGCGCGACAGTTCGGCGAGATAGTGCTTGTCGACGTTCCAGCGCACCACGGCGAGCGGATTGAGCAGCCGGGTCCGTTCCGACACGCGATGCGCCCAGTCCAGGAATTCCGACGCGCGTTGCGTGTAGTCCCAGGTCGAGCGCAACAGTGCGAGATCGAAACCGGACCACTCGATCGCATCGTCGTCCCAGTCCGAGACCGTCACCCGCGCGCCCGCTTCGCGCAGCGAGCGCTCCATCAGGGGCATGTCCTCGTCCAGCCCGCGCGCCGCGCGCGCGGTGACGAGTGCGATGTGTGGCGGATTCATGGCTCAGAGATCGCGGTAGTTCGGCCCCGAGCCGCCTTCCGGCGGCACCCAGTCGATGATCTCGTAGGGATCCTTGATGTCGCACGTCTTGCAATGCACGCAGTTGGCGGCGTTGATCTGCAGCCGACGCCCGGCTTCGTCTTCGACGATCTCGTACACCGCGGCGGGACAGAAACGCGTGCAGGGATTGTCGTATTCGCGCACGCAGCGGTCGATGCAGATGCTGGTGTCGTGCACGTGCAGGTGCACGGGCTGGTCCTCGTCGTGCTCGGTCGCGGCGAAATACACGCCGGCCAGGCGGTCGCGCGGCGGCAGCTCGCGTTGCGAGTAGTCGCGCCTGGGTTCTTCGTGCTCGCCGACCTTGTCGAGCGAGCACCAGTCCGGCTTGTTCTTCAGCGTCCAGGGCGACAACCCGGCGGTGACGGTTTCCCACGCGGCATTGGCCAATGCGAACCAAAGCCCCTTCTTGAAGCCCGGCTTGATGTTGCGCACGCGTTTCAGTTCCGCCATGACGGGCGAGGCGCGCAGTTTCGCGTCGAAACCGGAAGGCTTCAGGCCGTTCGCGACGAGATGTTCGGCCGCGAGCATGCCGCTCCTGATCGCCTGGTGCGTGCCCTTGATCTTCGGCACGTTGAGCAGCCCCGCGGTATCGCCGATCAGGATCGCGCCGGGCATTTCCACCTTCGGCAGCGACTGGTAGCCGCCGGTGACGATCGCGCGCGCGCCGGCGGAAAGGATTTGTCCGCCATCCAGCAGCGGCTTCACGGTCGGGTGGTTCTTCCATTGCTGGAAGGCTTCCCATGGCATGTATTCCGGATCGCGGTAATCCAGCCCGCTGACGTAGCCCAGCGCGATGCGGTCCTGGTCGAGGTGATAGAGGAAGCTGCCGCCGTACGTGCTCGTGTCGGCCGGCCAACCGATCGAGTGCACGATCTTGCCGGGCGACACGCGCCCGGCGGGCACCTGCCACAGTTCCTTGATGCCGATCGAATAGCCCTGCGGATCGCAATCCCGGCCCAGGTCGAAGCGCTTGATCAACTGCTTGGTCAGGCTGCCGCGCGCGCCCTCGGCCAGCACCGTCACCTTCGCCTTGATGTCCACGCCCGGCGTGTAGCCGGATTTGTGCGAACCGTCCCTTGCGACGCCCATGTCGCCGATGCGGACGCCGGCGACCGCACCGCGTTCGTCGTAGATGTTGTCCGCCGCAGAGAAGCCGGGAAACACTTCCACCCCCAGCGCTTCGGCCTGCGGCGCCAGCCATGCGCACATCGCGCCCAGAGAAACGATGAAGTTGCCGTGGTTTTTCATGCCGGGCGGCAGCGGCAGTCTGCGCCCACCGGTTTTGGAGAGCATCCAGAATTCGTCTTCTTTCGCAGGCACGCAGATCGGCGGCGGATTTTTCCGCCACTCCGGCAGCAGCGCATCCAGCGGCGCGGGTTCGATCACCGCGCCGGAGAGGATCTGTCCGCCGACGGTCGAAGCCTTCTCGATCACGCACACCGACGTCTGTGCCTGCAACTGCTTCAGGCGGATCGCGAAGGCGAGGCCAGCAGGGCCGGCGCCGACCACGACCACGTCGTATTCCATGACTTCGCGTTCGCTCATACCGCGGATTGTCGCGGGTAACGCGCGAGCGGGCAACGCAACATGCGTTTTCGGCATGCCTTCGCCATAATCGGCCGAGGACACTGGAGGAACGATGGACGCGGCCGCTTCGATTCCGGCAAAGACCATACGTGGCGCGGGCATGTGCCGCACGCTGCACTGGCTGGCCACCGGTCGGCTCGACCCGCGCCAATTGTGCGAAATCCACCTGGATGCGATCACGCGCATCGACCCGCAATTGCATGCATTTCTGGACGTGCGTCCGGCGCTGGTGCGCGAACAGGCCGAGGCCGCCGAGCGGCGTCGCCGCGAAGGCCCGATCGGCCGGCTGGATGGCGTGCCGATCGCGGTCAAGGACAACCTCGACATCGCGGGCTATCCGACCACCGCCGGCATGGCATCGCGCAAGGCGAACATCGCGCAGCAGGACTCGCACGCGGTGTCGCGTCTGCGTGCGGCCGGCGCGGTGCTGATCGGCAAGACCAACCTGGACGAGGGCGCGCTCGGCGCCGCCACGGAAAATCCGCATTTCGGCCCGACGCACAATCCGCTGCGCCACGGATACACCGCTGGCGGATCGTCCGGCGGTTCGGCCGCGGCGGTGGCGGCGGGACTGGCCACGGCAGCGGTCGGCTCCGATACGCTGGGCTCGGTGCGCATCCCTGCGAGCTACTGCGGCGTGTGCGCGCTGAAACCCACGCACGGCGAGATTTCCGCGCGCGGCCTGGTTCCCGCGGCGCGGCGGCTGGACGCCGTCGGTCTGATGGCGCGCGAGGTCGGCGACCTGGCCGTGCTGCTGCACGTGCTGGCCGGCTACGACGCAGACGATCCGCGCTCGCGCCGTCGGCGCGTGGCGCTGTCGCCGCCGGACTGGGAGCCGGGCGCGCTGCGCGCGGGCCTGTTGCCCGATCTTGCGGATGCGGGCGTGGAGCCGGCGGTGACTGAAGTCTTCGAGGGCGCGCTGGCAAAACTCCAGCACGAACTCGGCGAGCGCGTGACGCTCGACTTTTCCGACTGGCCGTGGCCGCGCATGCGCCGCGCCGGGCTGCTGCTGATGGAAGCGGAAATGTTGAACACCTTCGCCGATGATCTGGATCAGGCATCACCCGCGTTCCGCAAGATGCTGGATTTCGCCGCCCGCAAATCGGCGGCCGACTACGTCCTCGCGGACCGCACCATCGATTTCGCCGTGCTGAAGGCGCGCCGCGTCTTCGCGCGCGTGGACGTGCTGGTGATGCCGACCACCCCGCAGGGGGCGTTTCCGCTGGGCGGGTGGGCGCCGGACTCGCAAGCCGACCTCACCGCGTTCGCATCGCTCTCGGGCTGTCCCGCGGTCAGCATTCCGATGGCGACGCTGCCGGACGGGATGCCGATCGGCATGCAATTCATCGGCGCGCCCGGATCCGACCTGCGGCTGCTGGAACTGGCGGAAGTCTGCGCCGCGGCGCTGGACGCGGCACCGGGGTATCCGATGGAAGGTTAGGAGCGACTGGCCTGCGATACTCAAAGGCGCGCTGCTCGTGAATGGGTGAGGAAACGCGCGACGGTTGGGTGCCGATAAGGAAGCCTTAGGTCACGGCCTCTATTTCCGACTCGAGTACATCAGCAACCCAGCGCACGCTGCCATCCGGATTGCGGCAAACGACTACACCGGCACGCTCACCGGATAGCATGAAACCCCGATCGAGCTCCACGACCTCTCCGATTTTTGGGAGGCTTTTGCGGTCGCCTAGTGTTAGATCCACGCGTTCTGCAGGGATAGCGGAAACTATCCGAGCTCTTGAGAAAGCATGATCTGGCATACGGCGCCCCTAACGCGGCTTGTAAGCCTGTTGCCCCTGCGTCAGCGTCCATTGCACCGCCTGCGCACTCAACTGATCGCAGGCCTCGCCGAAAGCCTGCACCACCTGCGGCACGGCGACGCCCGACGGCGTTGCGGTCACTTCGAAACTGCGCGCAGCCAGCACTTCGCGCGAGCCACCGCGGCGCAGTTGCGCGTCGAAGCGCACCACCACCACGGGCGAGCCGTTGCGGTACTCGGACTGGAACGCGCGCAGGTCGCCGGCCAGCACGAAATCCGCGCGCATCGAATCGTCCTCGCTGGTCACCGCGGGCAGGCGGTGAGTGGCGAGGAAGGCATCGATCAACCGCTCGCGCACCAGCAGTGGCGCGTTATCGCTCCAGCGCGCGTTTGTGTACAACGTGATGCGGCCGGGCTCGGGCATCACCACGATGCCGCTGTCGGCCAGCAGCCCGATCGCTTCGGGCGTGTCCACGCGCAGTTGCCAGGGCAATGGCTGCGTATCGTTCGCCGGCGTGGCCGCGGGTTGAGGCAGCACGTAGATGTCGGGCGATTGTTTCGGCGGCAGGATCGAACAAGCCGCGAGCGCGAACGCGGCGATTGCGCCGCACAGTGCACAAGCCAGCCATCGCATCGCACGTTCGCTCGTCATTGCTTCTTCCCCGGATCGAACGTCTTGGGTTGGTCGCGCCCCAGCAGGTAACCGGCCGGATTGCCTTGCAGCTTCTGCGTCAGGCCGCGGACGTCGCGCAAGGTGCCGCGCAGCTCGCGCAAGGCCGGGCCGAGCTGCGAAACACCTTCCAGGCCCGATTGCAGCGAGCCGCGGTTTTCGGCCAGCAGCTTGTCCAGCGTCTCGGAGGTGTGTTGCAGCGAAGCCAGCGCGGCGCGAGCGCTGTCCAGCGTGGCCTTGCCCTGGTTGTTCACCAGCGCGTTTGTGCTGTGCAGCGTCTGGTTCAATTCCTTCGACGCTGCGGTCGCCTGTTGCAGCAGGATGCGGATGTCGTCGCGCTCGTCGGCCACCGCACCCATCGTCTGGTCAAGGTGCGCCAGCGTGCGATTGATGCGGTCGATGTTGTCCTGCGATAGCAGCGAGTCCGCCTTGGCGAGGATGCCGTTCAACGTGGTGACGATGTCGGCGCCGGAATTCAGCAGTTGCGAGAGCGCGGAACTTTCCGAGGGGATTTTCGGAACCGGGTTGTCCGGCGTCGGCAGCAGCGGCGGGGACTCGGGCCTGCCGCCGGTCAACTGGATGAAGGCGACGCCCGTCAGCCCCAGCAGGCCGAGCTTGGCGCGCGTGTCGACCCTGACCGGCGTGTCGGCCGCCAGCCGCACGCGCGCGACGACCTTGCGCGGATCGCGCGGATCCAGTTTCAACTGCGACACCTCTCCGACCTGGATGCCGTTGTACTGCACGGCGCCGCCCTTGGAGAGCCCGGTCACCGATTCGGCGAACACGATGTCGTAATAGTGGTATTGCCGGTTGACGCTGGTCTTGGCCAGCCACAGGGCGAATATCACCGCCGCGGCGATCACCACCAGGGCGAACGCGCCGATCAATACGTGGTGGGCCTTGGTTTCCATGCGCGTCCTATGCTAACCGCTCACTGCCGCGTGCGCCTCTTCCGCCGCACGGCCGCGCGGGCCGCCGAAGTATTCGCGCACCCAGTCGTCGTCGTACTTCTCGACCTCGGCCAGCGAGTCGGTCACGACCACTCGCTTGTGCGCCAGCACCGCCACGCGGTCGCAGATGGTGTGCAGCGAATCCAGATCGTGCGTGTTCATCATCACGGTGAGGCCGAGCGCATCGCGCAGGGTCTTGATCAAGGTATCGAAGCCCGCGGCGGCGATCGGATCGAGGCCGGAGGTCGGCTCGTCGAGAAAGAGGATTTCGGGATCCAGCGCCAGCGCGCGCGCCAGCGCGGCGCGCTTGCGGGTGCCCCCGGAGAGTTCGGACGGATATTTGTGGCGCACGTCGGCGGGCAGGCCGACCAGCGCCACCTTCAGCGCGGCCACGCGCTGCGCGTCGTGGAAGGAGAGCGTGGTGTGCTCGAGCAGCGGCACGCGGATGTTCTCGCTCACGGTCAGCGACGAGAACAAGGCGCCATCCTGGAACAACACGCCCATGCGGCGTTCGATCGCGATGCGCCGGTCGCCCCTCAACGCATGCAGGTCTTCGCCGAGCACGCGCACCGTGCCGGCGTCGGGCCTGCGCAGGCCGAGGATGGTGCGCATCAGCACCGACTTGCCGGTGCCCGAACCCCCGACCACGCCGAGGATCTCGCCGCGCTGGACTTCGAGATCGAGATTGTCGTGCACGACCTGTTCGCCGAACTGGCTGCGCAGCCCGCGCACCTCGATCACGGTCTCATGGTCCGTTCGCTGATTGATCGCGGGCTTCACCAGTCCATCTCCATGAAGAACATCGCCGCGAGCGCGTCGACCAGGATCACCAGGAAGATCGATTGCACCACGGACGACGTGGTGCGTTGGCCGACCGACTCGGCGCTGCCGGCGACCTTGAAACCCTCGAGGCAGCCGATGGTCGCGATCAGGAAGGCGAAGATCGGCGCTTTCGAGAGACCCACCCAGAAGTGCCGCATTTCCGTATCGGCCTGGAACACCGACGTGAACATGGTCGGCGTGATGTCCAGCGACAATGTGCACACCGCCATGCCGCCCAGCAGGCCCGCGATCATCGAAAGGAATGTGAGCAGCGGAAGCATCGCGACCAGCGCCAGCACGCGCGGCAGCACCAATTGCTCCATCGGGTCGAGGCCCATGGTGCGCATCGCGTCGATCTCCTCGTTGACCTTCATCGAGCCGATCTGCGCGGTGAACGCCGAAGCGGTGCGGCCTGCGACCAGGATCGCGGTGATCAGGACCGAGAGCTCGCGCAGGATCGAGTACGACACCAGGTCCACGGTGAAGACCGTGGCTCCGTACTGCTGCAACGCGGTCGCGCCGAGGAATGCGATCACCGCGCCGATCAGGAACGACAACAGCACCACGATCGGCACGGCATCGAGGCCGGTCTGTTCCATGTGGTGCACCAGCGCCGTCACGCGCCAGCGTTTCGGGACGAAGAGCGTCCGCGCGAAGGTTTCCATCGTCAGCCCGACGAAGCCCAGCAGGCCGAGCGCCAGCTCCCAGACATGCTCGACCGCCGCGCCTATGCGCGCGAGCATGTCCACGAAACCGTAGTCGCGCCGGGGCCGCGGCGGATGCGCGTAGATGTCTGCCACCGCATCGCTGACCGTGTCAAGCAGGCCGCGGATCTCGCGCGGCACGTCGCGGTCGTGTTCGGCCAGCCATTGCAGGGTCTTCGGCCCCAGCGCCACCGCGATCAGGCCGGCGCCGGCGGTGTCGATGCGCGCGACATCGTTGAAATCCACGTCGGGCGTTTCCGGCAGGCGCGGTTTCAAGGCTTCCAGTTGCGCTTCCAGTTCGGCGAAATGCGCGAGCGTCCAGTCGCCGCTGAAACGCAGCACGCCCTCCTGTCCCGCGTCGGTTACCCACTCCGCGCGGCCGATCCGGGAATCGAATCTCGCCATGGCGCAAATCTAGCAGCTTGGATCGCGCGCCGCGCGCGGCCATAATCTCCCGTTCCCCGCCGCGTGGCAGCCATCCGAATGACCAGGCAGACCATCTTGAACGCCACCCACCGCGCCGCGGGCGCGAAGATGGTGGATTTCGGCGGCTGGGACATGCCGCTGCACTACGGCTCGCAGCTCGAGGAGCACCACGCCGTGCGCGGCGGTGCGGGCATGTTCGACGTCTCGCACATGACGGTCGTTGATCTGCGGGGGAATCGCACGCGCGAGTTCCTGCGCCACCTGCTCGCCAACAGCGTGGACAAGCTGAAGGTTTCCGGCAAGGCGCTGTACTCCTGCATGTTGAACGAACGCGGTGGCGTGATCGACGACCTGATCGTGTATTTCCTGTCAGAAGATTTCTTTCGCGTTGTCGTGAATGCCGCCACGCGCGACAAGGATCTGGCCTGGATCGAAAGGCAGGCGCAACCGTTCGGGGTTTCGGTCACCGAGCGCGCCGATCTGTCGATGATCGCGGTGCAGGGCCCGCATGCGCGCGAGAAGGTGCTGTCGTTGTTGGATGCCGATGACCGCACGCGGATCGGGAAGCTGGGCAAGTTCGTCGCCGGCGAGGCGCGCGGTCCCGACGGCACGGAATTGTTCGTTGCGCGCACCGGATACACGGGCGAGGACGGTTTCGAAATCATCGTGCCGGAGGCGCACGCGGTGGCGCTATGGAATGCGCTGGCCGCGACCGGCGTGAAACCCGCGGGCCTCGGCGCGCGCGACACCTTGCGGCTGGAAGCGGGCATGAATCTCTATGGCCAGGACATGGACGAGGACATCACCCCCTGGGAAGCCGGACTTGCCTGGACGGTGTCGCTGGACGAAGGCCGCGATTTCATCGGTCGCGCCGCGCTGGAAAAACAGAAGAGCCAGGGCGTGCCGCGCGAACTGATCGGCGTGGTGCTGGAAGACAAGGGCGTGCTGCGCCATGGCCAGCGCGTGATCACTTCTGCGGGCGAGGGTGAAATCCTGTCAGGCATCTTTTCGCCGACGCTGGGCAAGTCCATCGCTTTCGCGCGCGTGCCGGCCGGTTCGCGGGGCAACCTGCGCGTCGACATCCGCGGCCGCGAACTGGCGCTGCGGCCGGTGAAATACCCTTTCGTGAGAGAGGGCAAGGCGTGCATCTGATCCCGATTGGACTCCACGCGCAACGCTTATAGAATCTTCCGGCTACCACGAGGGATCGGACATGAGCGAGATACCCGGCGACCTGAAATTCCTGAAGTCCCACGAGTGGGCGCGCGTCGAAGACGCCGACCAGGTGCGTGTGGGCATATCCGATCACGCGCAGTCGCAACTGGGCGACCTGGTGTACGTCGAGCTGCCCAACGTCGGCGATCGCGTCGAGGCGGGCAATGCCTGCGCGGTGGTGGAATCGGTCAAGGCCGCCTCGGACGTCTATGCGCCCGTCAGCGGCGTCGTGGCCGCGATCAACGAGGCCCTGGGTGACAAACCCGAAACCATCAACGAGGATGCCTACGGCGACGGCTGGCTGTTCGTGGTCAAGCCCGATGCGGAAGCGAAGGAACAGCTGGAGGAAATGCTCGATCCGGATGCCTACGCCGAACTGATCGAAGGCGACGAACACTGAGAGCGGAAGCTGGAAGGGGGTCCGGGCAGGAGAGCAGCAAATTCCCCATATATCCGCGCGCCTTCTCCCGCTGCCAACGCCCCGTTTCTGCTTCCAGTTCTCCGTCTCCGCGCGTTTTCTGCTTTCCACTCCCAACTCTCCCATTTCCGTTTTACGTCCATGCCTTTCATTCCCCATTCCGAAGCCGACGTGAAGTCGATGCTGGCCGCGATCGGCGTGCAGCGCATCGACGACCTGTTCGATGAAATCCCCTCGTCGCTGAAGATCCGCGCGCTCGAAGGCGTGCCCCCAGGCCTTTCGGAAATGGAAGTCACGCGGCTGATGAAGTCGCGTGCGGCGATGGACGGCACGCCCCTGAACTTCGCGGGCGCCGGCGCGTACGAACACCACATTCCGGCCGCGGTGTGGACCGTGGTGTCGCGCGGCGAATTCTACTCGGCCTACACGCCGTACCAGGCCGAAGCCAGCCAGGGCACGCTGCAGCTGATCTACGAATACCAGACGATGATGACGCGGCTGACCGGAATGGACGTCAGCAACGCCTCGCTGTACGACGGCGCGACCGCGCTGGCGGAAGCCGCGTTGATGGCAGAGCGCTGCGCGCGCAAGGGGCCGCGCCGCATCCTCGTTCCGCGCACGGTGCACCCGGCGTATCGCAAGACGCTGAAGACCATCGTCGAGCTGCAGGACATCGAAGTGGTCGAGTTCGACTTCTGCCCCGAGGGCGCGAGCGCGGGCGGCGTCGATCCAGGGTGGCTGTCGGAACAGGATTTCGGCGCGTTCACCGCCCTGGTGATCCCACAGCCCAATTTCTTCGGCGTTGTGGAAGAGGTCGATGCACTGACCGACTGGGCGCACTCGAAGGATGCGCTGGTGATAGGCGTGGTCAATCCGATGTCGCTGGCCGTGCTCAAGGCACCGGGACGTTGGGGTACCACGGGGGCGGACATCGTCTGCGGCGATGGCCAGCCGATGGGCGTGCCGCTGTCCTCCGGCGGCCCTTACTTCGGCATCCTGGCATGCAAGCAGGCACTGGTGAGGCAGATGCCCGGGCGCATAGTCGGGCGCACCACGGACCTCGATGGCCGCGAGGGTTTCGCCCTGACCCTGCAGGCGCGCGAGCAGCATATCCGGCGCGCAAAGGCGACTTCCAATATCTGCACCAACCAGGGCCTGCTGGTCACCGCGGCGACGATCTACATGGCGACGCTGGGTCCGGAGGGACTGCGCCGCGTCGCGGGCAACAGCATGTCGAACGCGCGCAACCTGCGCGAAAAACTTCGCGTGATCGACGGAGTGCAACCGTTGTTCGCGCGTGCGCAATTCCACGAATTCGCGTTGCGCGTTCCGCTCGACGCGAACGAGTTGATCGAACGACTCGCGCGCAGGAACATCGTCGCCGGCGTCGCGCTCGAAGACGACTATCCGGAACTGGGTCACGCTTTGCTGACCTGCATCACCGAGACCAAGACGGGCGCCGATATCGACCTTTTCGCCGCCGCAATGGCCGAATCGCTCGCCTGAGCAAAGCCCTCCGTTCAGTGTCCGTTGCCGCCATTTTCGCGGCGCGAACGCGCGTGGGCGATCGTCTGCGCGGATGTCGCGCGGATGATCGCGTTCGCTTTGATCCGTTCTGCTGAAACCCAGTCGCACTGCGGCTTGCACGCCATCCGTACGCCCCGGAAGGAGAATCCGTTTGGACGTCTATATGTCCCCCGAACAGGTGCGCAAAGTCGTTGTCGGCGCGCGTGCCTGCGACTTTCATTGCCCCGGCGGCGCACGCAAGGGCTTCATCCGTCGCGAAAAATCGATTGACAGCACGTTTCGACGGGACTAGTTTCTGCGCCCGACGACATGCGTCGAAGGAAATATGCCGGCTGCCAAGTACATCGAACCGTACATCGAGCACGGTCACAAGAGTGACCAGGTGAAGAAAATCACCGTCTCGATTCCAGTGCATGTACTCCGGTTGCTTTCCAACGAACGTACACGTCGTCAGGTGTTGAACTTGCGGCACGCCAGCAACAGCGATCTTCTCTGCGAGGCGTTCCTGCATGCGTTTACTGGGCAACCACTGCCAACTGATGAGGAGCTGAGACGAACCATGGCCATGAAGAAAGCTGCAAAGAAATCCGCCAAGAAGGCGGCGAAGAAGTCAGGCAAGCGCAAGCCCGCTCGTGCGAAGGCCGCATCGGCCCGCAAGACGGGCAAGCGCAAGACGGCCCGCAAGGCCGCGAAGAAGCGGCCGGCGCGCAAGCGCGCAGCCAAGAAGGGCGGCCGCCGCAAGGCCGCGAAGAAAGCCGTGATGGCGAAAGCCGCACGTGCCAGCAAGGCGTCCAAGGCCAAGCCGAAGACGAAGAAGAAGTAAGCAAAGGTCCACTGTCAAGCAACAAGCGTAACGCACATAACTACAAGCCGACTCTCCCCGCGACGCCCAGCGTGGGGGGAGCCCGGCAAAAGGGCAGTAACTCCCCAGCCCCGGCCCCCGAGCCGGGGTTTTGCTTTTGCGGGCCCGTCCAAAACGTGATCCTGTCGACAATCACACCGCGATTGCCGATGCGCGCAGGGGAACTATGTTCCGGCTGGTAGCCGAATGTCCGCGGCTCGTCAGCGCCGCGACCGAGTGGAACGTTTCGTGCTAGGTATCCGTCGTGGCGCATTGCGCGCAATCTGACCGTGAGCCTCGACCATGTCCGCATCGATCCGCACCAGATCCACCTTGTCCGTCGCGATCGCCGCCGCGTTGCTGCTCGGATTGAGCGCCTGCGGCAACAACAACGCGCCGGCAAACAATGCCGCCCCGGCTCAGCCCGCGAAGACAAGTCCCGCAATGGCCAAGCCCGCAGCCGCCCCGGCAAGCGCTTCCACCCAAGGCCAGGCCCAGGTGCACGCCGAGCAAGCGGCGCAAGCCAGGATGGATTCGATGAGCGTCAAGGACCTGCTGGCCGCCGGCAACACCGCGATCAACCAACAGCGGCTGGTCTCGCCCAAGGGCGACAACGCCTTCGAGTACTACGAAAAAGCATTGCAGAAGGATCCGAAAAACCAGGCCGCGCAGGACGCGCTGCGCGAACAGTTCCCCTTCGGCGCGAATGCGGTCGAACAGTCGATCACGCAGAACAACTTCGATGACGCCCAGCGCGAAATCGGATTGCTAGCCAATGCCGATTCCGGCAACTACACGTTGAAGATCCTCAATTCCAAGCTCGACGCCGCGAAGAAACAGCAGCAACGTCTGGCCGACCAGAAGGCCAAGCAGGCCGCCGACCTGGCCGCTCGGCAGGCGGCCGAAGCGAAAGCCGCGGCGGCCAAGGCCGCGGCAGCGCCCCCGGTCGAGCCGCCGCCGGTGCAGAAGCCGGTGGTACAGGCGCAGCCCGCGCCTCCACCTGTCCAGGCCGCACCCAAGCCAACGCCGCCGCCACCGGTCGGCGAAACGCGCGCGGCGCAGGTGCTGTCCCCGGCCGCGGCCGAGTACCCGATCCAGGCCGCGCGCAATCACCAGTCCGGCTACGCTACCGTCGAATTCACGGTCGGGACGGATGGGTCGGTGACCGGCGCGCGCATAGTCAGCTCGAGCAACCACGTGTTCGACAGCGCGGCGATACAGGCCGTGTCACGCTCGAAGTTCAAGCCGGCGCTGAAGGATGGACAGCCTGTCTCCAGCACGTTGCAGCGCCGCATCGATTTCAACCTGGGTGGGTAACGGGCAGCGCTCAATGCTTCCTGCGTGAGCGCTTGTGCCTTTGCGGGTTCGGCTTCGCCGCGCGTCTCGCGGGCGCGTCGAGCCCGGCCCAGTCCACCTCCGGCAAGCCGAGCAGCTTGTCGAACACCATCGGCATCAGGCCCGCGGGTTCGGCGCACTCGCAATTCCACATCAGCACCATGCCGACGTGATATTCGGGGAAGAATCCGATCTCGGCGCGATAGCCCTGCACCGCGCCGGCGTGGAAGATCAACGTGTGGCCGGCATAGTCGTACACCCGCCAGCCCAATGCGTAGTGCGCCTCCTTGACGCGCGCACGACGCCAGGGTGAAACGAAGCGTTCGCTGGGTGTGTCGATGCCGGGTGCGTGCAGCACTTCGAGCAGCTGCTGCGGCAGCACCATCGGCCGTCCGCCCATCTGCGCGATCAGCCATTGCTCCATGTCCCGGATGCTGGCGTTCACGCCCGCTGCCGGTGGCACGTAGAAATTGTCGTTGGGTTCGAACGCTACCCAGTTGCTGCCGCGATGGTAATGCGGGCGAGCCCAGCTCTTGCTCGACTCCAGCCCGTCGCGGCCGTAGGTCGCATCCGTCATCCCTAGGGGCAGGAACAGCCGCTTGTCGACCAGGTGATAGAAGAAGTCGCCGGTGTCCGCATAGATCACGTCGCCGATCAGCGAAAAGGCGACGTTCTGGTAGCCGTAGCAATCGCCCACCTCGCAGGTCATGTCCACCTCGTCCAGCCGTCGCGCCAGTTCCTGGTACGGCACGCCGCTGGAGAGCATGTTGTCGTAGGCATTGCGCGGCAGGCCGAGGCGCTGGCCGAGGATGTCGCGTACCGTCGCCTGCTCGGTGGCGTGCGCGTCCTTCAACTTGAAGAACGGAAGCACGTCCGACAGGCGCGTGTCCCAGCTCAGCACGCCTTCGCGAACCAGCATGCCGGTGAGTGCCGTGGCGAACGCCTTCGAGAGCGACGCCAGCCGGAACGCGGTGTCCGGTTGTACTTTCTCGCCCGCCTGCGCGTTCGCCCAGCCCAGCGTGTGCTCGTAACGCACGCGGTCGTCGACGATCACCGCGGTGGCGAGCCCCGCGACGCGATTGGAAGCTGCGAGCTGATCCAGCCAGCCGCCGTAGCTCTTGATCGTGTCGTCGATGCGCACCGCCGGCAGTCGCGCGCGTTCCGGCTCGGTGTGCACCACCGTCGGCTGGTTGGGTGGTGCGCCGTGGGCGAGAGAAGGCAGGGCGCAGCAGGCCGCGAGCGCGCACAGCATCCAGCCGCGAAGGCGCATTGGACGCGTGCTAAGCTCGCCAACCGTGGACGGGAACCGTGCGCCGGGCGCACGCAGACGCGAGGAAAAACGCATGACGGGCATCATCGTACTGCTGATCATCATCGCGGTGATTGTGGTGTACTTCATCGCGATCTACAACGGACTCGTGACGGCACGCAATTCGTACAAGAACGCGTTCGCGCAGATCGACGTGCAATTGACGCGCCGCCACGACCTGATTCCGAACCTGGTGGAAACCGCGAAGGGCTACCTCGCGCACGAACGGGAAACGCTGGAGGCGGTGACCGCGGCGCGCACCGCGGCGGTGAACGGCCTGGCCGCAGCCAAGGCGAGCCCGGGCGATCCCAATGCGATGCAGCAGTTGTCCGGCAGCGAGAACCAGTTGACGCAGGCATTGGGCCGGCTGTTCGCGGTCAGCGAGGCGTACCCGGACCTGAAGGCCAACCAGAACATGATGCAGTTGTCGGAAGAGCTGACCTCGACCGAGAACCGCGTGGCGTTCGCGCGACAGGCGTACAACGATGCGGTGATGAACTACAACAACCGTCGCGAGACCTTCCCGGGTTCGCTGCTGTCGGGCGCGTTCGCGGCGGCGCAGCCGCTCGCGATCGATGATCCCGCCAAGCGCGAGGCGCCGAAGGTGAGCTTCGGAGCCTGAGGGACGTGAGCAGTGAGCAGCGAGCGATGGGTCGTGAGTAGAAGGGCCAAGTAGGCCCGCTACCCGGTTTCAAACCGCTCGCCATTCACAATTCACGACTCACAGCTCGCGCCTATGGACTTCTTCGCCCAACAAGCGCGCGTGCGGCGCAGCGCCCGCTGGCTGGTGCTGCTGTTCGCGCTGGCCGTCGCCGCGATCATCGCGGCGGTCGATCTGATCTGCGCGTTTTTCCTGGTCGGATCGCGCCCGGCCGCGCTGCTCGGCATTTCCGTCGCGGTACTGGCGCTGATCGGCCTGTCTTCACTGTTCCGCATCGCCTCCCTTCGCGGCGGCGGCAGTGCGGTGGCACGCAGCATGGATGCCACGCCGGTGCCGGCCGATACCGCCAATCCGGCGTGGAAGCGCTTGCGCAACGTGATCGAGGAAGTGGCGATCGCTTCCGGCGTGCCGGTGCCGGAGATCTGGGTGATGGAGAACGAATCCGGCATCAACGCCTTCGCGGCGGGCTATACGCCGGCCGATGCGGCGGTGTGCGTGACGCAGGGCTGCCTGGACAAGCTCGATCGCGACGAATTGCAGGGGGTGATCGCGCACGAGTTCAGTCACGTGCTGAACGGCGACATGCGCCTCAATATCCGGCTGATCGGCCTGCTGTTCGGTATCCTCGTCCTGGGCATCATCGGCCGCTTCCTGATGTACAGCTCCAGCGGACGCAGCCGGCGCGACAGCGGCAATATTGCGCTGGTCGGGCTGGCGGTGTTCGTGATCGGCTACATCGGCCTGTTCTTCGGAAAACTCATACAGGCGGCGGTGGCGCGTGCGCGCGAGTCGCTGGCGGATGCCTCTGCCGTGCAGTTCACGCGACAAACCTCCGGCATCGCCGGCGCGCTGAAGAAGATCGCCGCGCTGGAATTCGGTTCGCAGTTGCAGGCCAGCGGACGCGACGAGGTGCGGCACATGCTTTTCGGTGAAGCGGAGAGGTCCTCATTCTTCGCCACGCACCCGCCGATCCTTCAGCGCATCAAGGCACTGGAACCGCAATTCGATCCGCAGGAACTGCAGCAGATCGTCAAGAAATGGGTGGCAGCGGGAGGCGATCCGGACTCGATCGAACTGCAACATCCGGAACACGACCTCAATCGCTTCGCGCACGATCTGGCCAAAGCAGACGGCGACACCGTCGGAAACGAACCGCCCGCTTTTCCACCCGATCACGGGCCGTTGCATCGGGCATCCGGTGCGCTGCCGCCGCAGGGCGCGCAACTGGCGATCGCGGCGGCCGGCGTGGCGGCACAGGTCGGAATGCCGGGTTCCGACGACTACCGCGCCGCCAACGCGCTGCACGCGCGCATGCCCGATGCGCTCGCTTCCGCCGCGCGCGATCCGCGCGGGGCGCTGGCGGTGGTATGCGCACTTGCGTTGTCCGACCAACCCGAACTGCAGCGGGGCCAATTGGCCAAGATCGCGCAGGCGTTCGACGTCGCACTTGCCGACGCTGCGCGCGGCCTGATGTCGCACATGGGCGAGCTGCACCCGATGTTGCGCCTGCCCCTCGCACAAATGGCGTTTCCCGCGCTGAAACGCCGCCCGCGCGCAGAACTGGAAAACTTCACCAAGACCTTGGGCCAGCTGATCCTCGCCGACGACCGGGTCGACCTGGACGAATACTGCCTGGTCAAGCTGGTGCAGGTGCAGGTGATCGCGGCGCTCGATCCGTCGGCGAATTTCAAGGCCGGTTCGGTGCGGCTCACCGAGGTGCCGGATGCACTGCGCGACCTGTGCGCGCTGATCGCGCACTTCGGTAACGATGACACGGAAGCGGCGCGGCGCGCGTTCCTGCTGGCGATGCAGGAGGCGTTGCCGAACGCGACTCCGCTGTTCGCGATTCCGGACGACTGGCAGGGTGCGCTGGATGCCGCGCTGATAAAACTCTCGCGGCTCAATCCCGAAGGAAAGCAGCTCACCGTGCGCGCGTTGACCCGCGCGATCGCAGAAGACAGCAAGGTCAGCGTCGCCGAATCCGAATTGCTGCGCGTGGTGTGCGCGGCGCTCGGCTGTCCACTTCCGCCCCTGCTGTCGAATGCCTGAAGCGAACGAGCAAGGAATCTGGGTGGCGCGCCCGGGTGAAGGGCGCGCGCTGGCCCTCGCGGCGGCGGCATTCTTCTGCCTGCTGACCGCGTACTACGTGATCCGCCCGGTGCGAGACCAGCTCGCCGGGGCGACGGGTTCGGTCGCGCTGCCGTTGTTCTACGCGGGCACGTTCATCGCCACGCTGGCGATCGCGCCGCTGTTCGGCTGGCTGACCGCGCGCCTGCCGCGGCGCGCGCTGCTCGCATGGAGCTACGGCTTCTTCATCGCGTGCCTGCTCGCCTTCATCCCGCTGTTCGCGCAGCAGGCAGCGATCGGCGCGCGCACCCTGGGCGTGGCGTTCTTCATCTGGGTCAGCGTGTTCAACCTGTTCGTGGTCTCGCTGTTCTGGAGCGTGATGGCTGATGTGTTCGACAGCGTGCAGGCGCGCCGGCTGTTTCCGCTGATCGGCATAGGCGGCGCCATCGGCGCGCTGGTCGGGCCCACGTTGACTTCGCTGCTGGTGTTGCGGATCGGCGTGGCGCCGCTGCTCGGCGTTTCGGCCGCGCTGTTGTGCGCGGCGCTCGTCCTTCTCTGGCTGGCATCGGCGCGCACGTCGCGCGCGCTTTCCGATGAAAACGGGCCGATCGGCGGTTCCGTGCTGGCCGGCTTGCGCGCGGTGTTTTCGATTCCGTTCGTGCGCGACATGGCGCTGCTGATGCTGTTGTCGGATGGCGTGGGGACGCTGGCGTACGCGTTGGTCGCCGATTTCGCCAAGGCGCACTACGCCGATGCCGTGCTGCGCACGGCGTTCTACGGACACGTCGACCTCGCGGTCAACATCCTGCAGATCCTGTTGCAGGTGAGCCTGACGCGCTGGATGCTGGTGCGGCTCGGCTATGCCGCGGGACTCGTGGTGCCTGCGGCGGTGAATGTCGCGCTTCTGATCGCGGTGTTCGCGTTCGGCGCGATCCAGTTCGGGGTGCTGGGTTTTACCGTTTCGGTAGTCACACTGATGTTGGTAGTGACACGCAGCTTCGCCTATGGCGTCACCAAGCCGGCCTACGACGGCCTGTACACGCGCGTCAACCGCGAGATCCGCTACAAGGGCAAGAACTTCGTCGACACCGCGGTGTGGCGATTCGGCGACCTCGGCGTAACCAGCGGCCTCAACCTGCTGCGCGCGGCCAGCGTCGACCTCGGCACAATCATCCTGGTGTCCGCGACCGCCGCCGGTTGCGCCGGCTGGTTCGGCTGGCGCGCTGCGCGCGAAAGCCGCCTCGCCAATGGCGCCGCGACCAAGTCAGGTGCCGTTGTTTGAAGGCACGAACGATCGCTTCACGATTTGGCGATGGGCGATCGGATCAGCCACTGATGTAACGCTGGAGCTGGTCGATCTCCACCGCCTGGTCGTCGATCACCGCCTTGACCAGGTCGCCGATCGAGACCACGCCCGCCAGGCGCGCGCCGTCGATTACCGGCAGGTGCCGTACGCGCTGGTCGGTGCACAGGCGCATGCATTCGTCGACGGTCGAAGCCGGGTCCACGCTGATCGGCGAAGCGGTCATGATTTCCGCCACCGGCGTGTCTTTCGAGGAACGGCCTTTCAGGATCACCTTGCGTGCGTAGTCGCGTTCGCTGACGATCCCGACCAGCTCATCGCCGCGCACCACCAGCAGCGCCCCGATGCCGCGCTCGGCCATCTGCCGGATCGCATCCAGCACCGGCGCCTCCGGCCCGATCGTGTACACCGCGTCGCCCTTGAGTTCGAGCAGATGCTTGACTTGTCGCATTGCGACTGCCTCCCTGCCACGATGATCCGCAAGTGTAGCTCGGCTCAGTGGCGGTGGCGTGTGCCCTCGCGCGGTCGCGGCGGATTCGGGTCCAGCACGTAGGACGCGCCGCCGAGCTGCGCCATCTGGCGCTGGATCCATGCCGCGCGGCGTTGCAAGTAGGGCGAGGGGCGATTCGCATGCAACCGGCGCGGATCGGGCAGCGCGGCGGCGAGCAAGGCGGCCTGGCGCGAAGTCAGTTGCGAGGCGTGTTCGCCGAAGTAGGTTTGCGCGGCGGCTTCCACGCCGTAGATGCCGTCGCCGAATTCGGCGATGTTGGCGTACACCTCGAGGATGCGGCGCTTGGGCCAGGTCGCCTCGATCAGGACGGTGAAATACGCCTCGATGCCCTTGCGCACGAAGCTGCGGCCGTTCCACAGGAACAGGTTCTTCGCAGTCTGCTGGCTGATGGTGCTGGCGCCCCGCAGGCGTTCGCCCTGGTCGGCGTCGCTGATCGCGGCATGGATCGATTCGAGGTCGAAGCCGTGGTGGAACGGAAACTTCTGGTCTTCTGCAGCGACCATCGCCAGCGGCGCCACCGGCGCGATCCGCGGCCACGGCGTCCAGTGATAGCGCAATTCGAAATCGTGTTCGCCATGCAACGCCGCACCGATGCGGCGTTCGAGCATGAAGGCACTGGTCGCGGGCGGGATGAAGCGCAACAACAGCACCGGCAGCCAGGTCAGCAGGAACAGGATCAGCAGCGCGATCGGCACGCGGCGCAGCCAGCGGCGCCAGCGTGGGCGCTGCATGACCATCACGCCTCGGCCTTGATCCAGGTCTCGGCGGGTTGCGCGCGCGCGAACAGGAAGCCCTGTCCGTATTTGCAGCCCATTTGCATCAGCGCCGCCAATTGCGTTTGCGTTTCGATGCCCTCGGCGATCACCAGCATCGACAGCGTGTCCGCCAGTGCCAGGATCGCGCGGATCACCGGTTCGCTTCCGCCATCGCCGGTTTCGGCCAGGCTGTTGACGAACGACTTGTCGATCTTGAGCGCCTTCAAAGGATACTGGTGCAGGTAGCTCAGGGAAGAATAACCCGTGCCGAAATCATCCAGCACGATGCCGGCGCCGGCGTCGCGCAGCGTCTGCAGGATGCGCTGGACCTCCTGCGGGTTGTCGAGCAGGGCGCGCTCGGTAACCTCGATGCGGATGATTCCCGGTGGAACGCCGTGCTTGCCCATCAGCGTCAGCAGGTGGCGATCGAGATCGGGATTGCGGAAATGCCGACCCGACAAATTGATGCAGATGAAACGCGCGTCGTGGGTCAATGCGACTGCATTCTGGAAGACCTGCTCGAATACCTGCCAGTCCAGCGACTCGGAAATCCCGCTCTCCTCCGCGACGGTGAGGAAGTCGCCCGGCGTGAGCAGGCCACGTTCGGGATGCCGCCAGCGCATCAGCGCCTCGTAGCCCACCACCTTGTTGTCGGCCAGTCGCACGATCGGCTGGTAGTGCGGTTCGAACTCGCCGCGCGTCAATCCACGCCGCAAGTCGTTTTCCACTTCCAGCAGGGTCACCGCTTGCTGGCGCAGGCCGTCGTCGAACAGCGCATAACGATGGCGGCCCTCCGCCTTGGCGCGGTACATCGCCGAATCGGCGTCTCGCAGCAGCTCCTCCGGGCGGCGGTATTGCGGCGACGCGATGGCGACGCCGATCGAGGTCGACGTGAACAATTCCTTGGCAGCCAGCCGGAATGGGGCATTCAATTCGTTGATGATGCGCTGCGCGACGTGGCATGCAGACTCGGCGTCGCCGATGTCTTCCAGCAGCACGCCGAATTCGTCGCCACCCAGACGCGCCACGACGTCCTGCGATTTCAGGCACGCGCGCACGCGGCCGCCAGCCTGGAACAGCAGGTCGTCGCCGATCAGGTGGCCGACCGAGTCGTTGATCACCTTGAAGCGGTCGAGGTCGAGGAACAACACCGCGAACAACTTCGATGGATCGGCGTGATAGCGCTCGAGCGCCTGTTCCAGGCGCTGTGTCAGCAGGCTGCGATTGGGCAGGCCGGTGAGCGAGTCGTGCAGCGTCTCGTATTTCAGCCGCGCCTCGACGCGCTCGCGTTCGGCGATCTGCTCGCGCAGGTCGCGGTTGGCCAGCGCGAGCGCACGCGTTCGTTCGCCGACGCGCCGTTCCAGGCCGGTGTAGGCCTGTTTCAGAGACTCGGCCGCGCGCACGCGTTCCAGCGCATTGGCGATGTGGTAGGAAACGAATGTCAGCAATTCCTGATCGCGCAGGTTGTAGCGGTGCTCGGGCGTATAGCTCTGCACCACCAGCGCGCCGACGGTGCGCTCTGCACATACCAGCGGCACGCCCAGCCAGCACACCGAATCGTGGCCGCTCTGTACCACCTGTCCGAGTTCGCGCATGTGCGTGATGTCGTCGGTGTTGGCCAGCAGTGCCGCACCGTTGTTGAGCACGTATTCGGTCATCCCCTTGCCCAGCTTGCGCGGCTGGCGCTCGGGATCGCGTTCGTCGACGGAGTAGGGGAAGCTCAGTTCCTTGCCGTCTTCCGACAGCAACGCGATGTAGAAATTGCGCGCATAGAGCAGGCCGCCCACCACGCGGTGCACGGCCGCGTAGAACTCCTCGATGGTTTCAGTGGTATTCGCCAGTTCCGCGATGCGGAACAGCGCTGCCTGCAAGCGCTCGCCGCGCTGGCGTTCCAGCACCTGTTGCTGAAGCACCCTATTGGCTTCGCGCAGCGCCTCCGTGCGTTCCTCGACGCGACGCTCCAGTTCGGCGTGCGCGAGCCGCCGTTCCAGTGCGGTCTGGATGTGCTGCGCGACGTAGATCAGCAGCGCCTTGTCGCGCTCGCTGTAGTGCACGTCCTGCAAATAGCTCTGCACCACCACGCCGCCGACCACCTGCTCGCCACGCATCAGCGGCACGCCGAGCCAGCACACGCAGTCCGGACCGCTGCCGAGATAAGGCCCGCCCACGTGCGCGGCGATGTCGTCCAGTGAACCCATCAGTGGTTCGCCGTGCCGGATCAGGTACCAGGTGGGGCCGTACTGGATCTCTTCCATCGGCTGGTGCCGGCTCGGGTCCGGTGGATCCGGATCGGCCACGTCGGCGAAATAGGCGAAGCGGATGGTGTCGCGTTGCGAGTCGTACAAGACGATGTAGAGATTTTCCGCGTACATCAGGCTGCCGACGATGCCGTGCAGCGCACGCAATGTCTCGTTGATGTCCTGGTTGGCGCTGGCTTGATCCGCGATGGCGTAGAGGGCCCGCTGCAGACGCTCGGCCTGTTCCAGCCGCAGCACGGAAGCGGTGAGTTCCTCATGCTGCCCCAGATCGGTGAGGCGAAGATCGATCAGCCGTGAAATCGTCTGCAAAAGGTCGCGATCCGCAGCCACCGGAGCGGGGCGCAGTTCCAGCATGCGGTCCTGCTGCAAGGGCAGGCGCATCATCCCGCTGTCGCCTGGCTCGGCCGCGGCTTCGTTGACGCTCAGGAGCCGGGCATGCACCCCCGGCAACAATTGCCCCACCAGATCATCCGCGGCTTTTTCGATTGCCGCCACGTGGCCCGCCGACCATAACCGGCGGCATAGATCAAGCGTGCCTGCAGCCTGAGGGCGGCACGGCTCCATGGGAAGCGCAGTCAGTGGCTGAACGCGGCTCACGGGTACTGGTCTAAGTGGTTGATGATCGGGTGCGCTCGTAGCGATTTGCCTGTGCACGAATCGTGCCGCCGGACATGACCGGAAAGCCGCACAGAGTTTGACGATTGTTAGCAAAATGTAAGAAAGCCGCTGTATACTTGGTTCCAAGACCGAGCTTTTGTTCCGGGTTTTTTCATGCGCATTGGCCCAGCCATTTTGCCAGTTGTGATGGCGCTTGCCTTGCCGCTGTATGCCAGCGGCCAGGGCTTGTCCCCCGCGCAGGCAACGCATGTGGCCCCGGCCCAGGCCAACAAGAGCTCAGACAAGGCGCACGGGCAGCCGTTGTGGCAAGGCGCGAACGGCCAGGCGCTCAGCATATTCACCGACAGCCAGTCCACGCCTGCCGCAGTACCGACCTCGGGCACGGCGGCGCTGGAGCCGCGCGCGGCCAAGGCCGACACGGGATTGCAGCTCAACGTTTCGCCCAGCGTCTATGCACGCGCAGGAGTCTCCCAGCGCGAATGGCTTGGAGACCAACCATGCCAGCCCGCTCAGCCGGGCACCTCCAATTCGGTCTGCCTCGACAACCAGCCGCTGATTTCCACGCAAGGCGGAGAAGTGGGGGCCGGTTATGCGAACGACGGCCTCAAGCTCGACCTTTCGGTGGGGCAATTGCGAACCGAAGGCACGGCTGCCGAAAGCCCGCATCCCGCGGCCAGCCTGCCTCGCGTCTTGCCTTCGGGTGGTGGTGCTTCCATAGCCGAGCCGTTGCTGTTTCCCGACAGCACCAGCACCAGCGTCAATGCACATGGCCAGGTACGCGTACTCCCGGGTACGAAGCTGGATCTGGGTGCAAGCCAAGGTCGTGTCCATTTCCTGCCCGGTACCGGCGCGGCGATAGCCGATGATTTGAACCAGACCACGCTCAGTCTCGGAATCGAGCACGGACGCGTCAGTGGTGCGATCGTGGGGCGGGTGCTGCAACCCGCGTTGCCGGGTTCGCCCGGGGATGGGGTGCAGCGCTGGGCCGGCATCGACCTCGGGGTCAGCGTGCGGCTGCCATGGCAAGGCGAACTCAGCTTCGGCGCGCAGAACGTTTGGTCCTCCGGCAGACAGCCGCTGCTGAATCCGCAGGACATCAGCCCGGAGCAGGCCCGCGTCCCGTACGTGCAGTATCACCAGGATCTGTGATCGCGAATATCGAGCAAGCGCTCGGGACGTTCGTTTGACTGGTCTGTGCGCGTGAATCCCGCCTCGTCGCCGAAGACCGCGGCCGACCTGCAGTCCGCGTCGACCTTGCTCCGCAACGGCAAACATGCGGCAGCCCGCGATTTGCTGCGCGACATGCTGTCGACCCAGCCGGGACTGACCGAGGCGCGCTGGTTATTGGCTGCGTGCCTGTTCAATTCGGGATGCCTGGCGGATGCGCAGCGGGAACTGCAGATCGTCATCCGCCAGGAGCCGCATCGCGCTTCGGCCTATGACATGTCTGGGCGAATTTTTCTGTCGTCGGGTCAGATCGACTCCGCGGTCCGGATGTTTCGTCATGCCCTGGATCTGAGCCCCGGCCCGGCTTCGGCTGCCATCCTCGCGCGCGCGCTGTTAATGCAGGGGCGTCCGGAAGAAGCGGCAGCGATGCTCGTTCCATTTGTGCAGGCGGGCAAAGTGACCCCGGAGCTGCTGCTCTTGCACGGGCATGCTCTCATGACGCTCGGACGACCGGAAGAAGCTGCACTTGCGTTTCAGGAATTGGTTCGGTTGTCGCCGGGAGATGGAGACGCCAAGGTGCGACTTGCCGCTGCGTTGAGCGATGTCGGGCATCACGTCGAAGCCGAGGAGCGGGTCCGCGAGGGCATCGCGCAGGGAGTGAAAACGCCCGAGGCGTACTTCGTACTCGGACGCTCGCTCATGGGGCAGAGCAAACTGGCGGAAGCAGAACCCGCATTTCGAAGCGTGGTTCGCAGCCGGCCCGATCACATCACGGCACAAGCCAATCTGAGCGAGCTGATTTGGATGCGCTCGGGTGACGTCGAAGCCGCGAGTCAGGAGATCGACACGGCGCTGCGATGTCAGCCACGTCTTTCGCAATTGCGCATCGCAAAAGCCAACCTGCTTGTCTCCGCCGGAAAGCAGGAGCGAGCACTCCGGCTCATGGAAGAAGGAATCGCGAGCGAGGCTGCTCCGCCTCAGTTGTTGCAGTTGCATGTTGCAGCAGTCCAAATCGCAATCGAGACAGATGCCGCGCGGGCCATGCATCACGCGCGCAGCGCTTTGGAACTGGATCCTGGCCATCGGCTGGCGCTGTCGGCATACGGCGATGCTTTGCTTGCGGAGGGCCGTGCGGCCCAGGCGATGCAGGTGGCTGCCAAGCTGCTGGAGGGCGCTCCGAGTGACGGACGCGCAATCGCGTTGCTGGCGAGTGCCTCGCGAATGGCGGGAGATGCCCGTTGTCGTGACCTGTTCGACTATGAGCGATTGGTAATCGCGCAACACATCGATGTTCCGGCCGGATGGACTACGCTGGCAGACTATCTCTCCGATCTCGCCGAAGCATTGCAGCGCCTCCATTCCTCCCATGCCCATCCAGTGGGGCAGTCATTGCGCCAGGGCAGTCAGATCGAACTCGACCTTGAGCGGGTGTCGGAGCCGGCCATACGTTCATTCGCCGGCGCAATCGATGGACCGATTCGCCGCTACATGACATCTGTGGGTGCAGGAAGCGACCCTCTGCGTGCTCGCAACACCGGTCGCTACCGGGTCAAGGGCGCGTGGTCCGTGCGACTGAGGCCGAATGGCTTTCACGTCAACCATCATCACCCCGAAGGATGGGTGTCGTCGGCCTGCTATATCCACTTGCCCCGGGCAGTAGATGGAACCGATCGCGCCGGGTGGCTGAAGCTCGGGGAGCCGGCGTTTCCGACCAGCCCTGCGCTGCCGCCAGAGCATTTCATACGTCCCGAGCCGGGCCTGCTGGTCTTGTTCCCGTCTTACATGTGGCACGGAACGGTGCCTTTTCCAGGCGGGCCTGACGAGTCGAGATTGACGATCGCGTTCGATTTGCTGCCGAAATAAGGCTGTCCAAGTGATACCGAATTCTCGGTGCCTGGAAAGGCCGCTTGCAATTAACGCTGTTTTCACGTATTGATTCACCATCCGCAGCGGAACGGAAAAAACCCGGACGCCGGATCATTACTAAAAGAGGGGGCGGACAGCGGCTGACTGATCTTTGCATGGCCCCAGTCCGGCGCAGCGACGCTGGGCTACATACGCACGCGTATGTTACCGGGGGATTCCCAAAGGGTTAGGAAGTTGTTAGCATCCGTCACTGCCGAGGGTTTAGTGGCGGCTCTGGCGTTTTCCAGGGCGGAGCACTTGTCCCGAAACTGTGTCACATCTGACGTTGGAGAGTGTAATGAAACTTGACCGCAACGAGCTTTCCAAGGCCGTGCGCATGGCGCTTTCGATGAGTGCCGTAGCCGCTGTGGGCGCGGCAGGAACTGCTTACGCACAGGACCAGAACGCCACCCAGGATCAAAACAACCAGCCGCAAACCTTGCAGACCATCGTGGTCACGGGTTCGCACATCCGCCGCGTGGACTTGGAAACTTCCAACCCGGTGGTTGCGGTCAGCGCGCAGCAGATCGCGGCGACCGGCAAGATGACCTTGGGTGATGTAATGCAGAAGTTGCCGGTCATCACCGGCGGCATCCAGACTCCGAACGTCAACAACGGCGGTGGCTCGGGCCAGACGCTGGTGGGTCTGCGTGGCCTGGGCTCCAGTCGTACTTTGGTGCTGGTCGATGGTCAGCGCGTTCTCAGCTCGGGCGCCGCCACGAACGGCGCCGGCGTCGATTTGAACACGATTCCTGCTTCCGCGGTGGAGCGCATAGAAGTGCTGACCGACGGCGCATCCGCCGTGTACGGTTCGGACGCGATCGGCGGCGTCATCAACATCATCCTGAAATCGAACTACCAGGGTGCGCAATTCTCGGCGAACTACGGTATTTCCGATCGCGACGATGGCGCGCGCAGGGGCTTCAGCTTCACGTTCGGGCAGACCTCGGACAAGGGCAGCATCCTCGCCGGCGTCGATTACAACAAGTTCGATCCGGTGCTGCAGGCTGGGCGCGACTTCTCCAAGGACGCCGTCAGTTTGTCGGCGACCTCGACCAATGGCAGCAGCTTGGCAGTGCCAGGGTCGGGGGTATTCGCCCGTGTCGGCGGTTCTTCATACGCCGCGCGCAACAAGATTGTTGTGCCGCCGGATGTGTTGCCGGCCAACTTGCAAGGTTGCAGTGCCTTGTCCTTGAATCAGAGTACGGCGGACGCCGGGGCCGATCCGACGCTCGCTGATTACCATTGCTTCGACAACGGCAAAGACAAGTACAACTACGCGGCGGTCAACCTGATCATGACCCCGCAGGAACGCACTAACGGTTTCTTCAAAGGCACCTATCACCTGACCGACAACATCGATTTCTACGGTACGGTGTACCACCAGAAATCGAAATCAGCATCCCAGTTGGCGCCCTCGCTGGTGGGTACCGGTCCGGGTTTCGACACCGGCTTCAAGATCTCCGCGGAGAACTACTACAACCCATTCGGCGTGGACTTTTCTGGTCCGAGTGGCAACACCTACACGGCGCGTCTGATCCCCGCCGGTCCGCGCTACTTCGCGAATTCGATCAACTACGATCAGGTGATCACGGGATTCAAGGGTAGCTTCAACCTCGGCCCGCAGAACTGGAGCTGGGATGTGGGCTACAACTATGGCCACTTCTCGCAGATCGCCACCAACTACGGCTTGCCTAACCAGAACCTGCTCAACGCGGGTGCGGGCCCGTCGTTCCTGAACGGTGATGGCGTGGTGCAATGCGGAACGCCGGACGCGCCGATTTCGCTTGGCGATTGCACGCCGTACGATCCGTTCAACCTGTTCAATCCCAATACCCAAGCTGCGATCGCGGCCGCGGCCAGTCCGGCTCTGATCAACTTCTGGAATATCGAGCGGACGATCCACGCCGATTTCAGTGGCGGATTGTTCGACCTGCCGGCGGGCACGGTGCAGTTGGCGGTGGGTGCGGCTTATCGCAAGGAATACACCAACAACACCGTCAGCAATGACTTGTTGCTCAATCCCGCGACCGGCACCTGCACCTTGGGCAGCGCGTGCTCGGCGAAACTGCAGGGCGGTTACAACGTCAAGGAGGCGTACGCCGAGATGTTCGTGCCGGTCCTCAAGGATCTGCCGTTCTTCAATGCGTTGAACGTCACCTTGGGCGACCGCTATTCCAAGTACAACACCTTCGGCAGCACCAACAACTGGAAGGTCGGTGTCGAATGGCGCCCGATCGACGACCTGCTGTTGCGCGGCACGGTATCGTCCGTATTCCGCTCGCCGACGATCGCCGACATATTCGGTGCGCCGATCAGCAGCGCGCCGCTGTTGAGCGCTGATCCGTGCGACCACATCACCACGGCAAATCCGGCGTGCGCAAACGTGCCGCTCGACGGCAGCTTCGTCGACCAGCTCGTTGCCGCCGGCCAGCAGCTCAAGGCGTTGACCTCCGGTTCGGCCTACGCGGGCTTCCCGCTGGGGCCGGAGAGCGGCAAGTCGTTCGACTTCGGCGCGGTGTATTCACCGCACTTCGTACCGGGTCTGTCGCTGGAAGCCGATTACTGGCGCATCTACCTCAACAACATCGTCACCACGGTGGGTGCCCAGAGCGTCCTGAACCTGTGCTTCAATGGCCAGGCCCAGTTCTGCCCGATGATTTCGCGCAGTGCCAATCCGAACTCCGCGGGGCAAATTACCAACATGTTGTTGCCGACCGCCAACCTCGGCCGCTTCGACGTCAAGGGCGTGGACTTCTCGGCCAACTACAAGCTGCCGCAGTTCTCGTTCGGCCAGTTCAACGTGGGCGTCAGCGGGACCTATATGGAGCAAGCGAAGGTGCAAAGCGCGCCAGGACAGCCGGGCAACTCGGTGCTGAACTATGTCGGCGTCATGGGTTCCACGGGTTCCTCGCTGCAGGCTTCCTGCCCGGGTGGTGCGCCGGGCGCAATGTGCTATTTCCCGCGTGTCCGTGGCATGGGTACCCTGGGCTGGCAGTTGGGTCCGTGGGATGCGCAGTGGACGATGAACTATATCAGCCACTTCCAGGTCGGCTCGCTTGACCCGCGGCAAGGTGCAACCGGTGCACTGGGCTTCAATCCGACGGGCCCTGCCGGTGCCTACGTGCTTCATTATGGCGCGTACGTCTACAACAACCTGCAGGTGGGCTACAACATCGAACCGATCAACACCCGGGTCGACTTGGGTGTGGATAACGTGATGGACAAGCAGCCTCCGTTCCTGTACGCCAACAACTCGCAGAACGCGGATACCGATCCGAACGACTTCGACGTGCTGGGTCGCTACTACTGGGCCCGCCTGACCGTGAAGTTCTGATCGAGCCGGCTTAGCTTCAACCTCTCGGGCCGCACGGGTATTCTCGTGCGGCCCTTTCTTTTTGTGATCCGATGAACGATCTCCCAGTCGACCCGATCGTCGCCGCACTCGAAGGCGGTGACCCCCTTGCCGCCGAGGGCTTGTGCCGCAGCCAATTGCAGCAGAAACCTGATGACGCCCAGCTGCTGGTGTTGCTTGCATTGTGCTTGTGGCGGCAGGGCAAACGTCAGGAAGGACTGGAGCTCTATGCCGGCCTGACCCGGACGCACCCCCATGACAGCGCGCACTGGCGCAACTACGCAGCCGCCCTGCGCGAAATCGGGGACCTGGAAGCGTCCGAGCGTGCGTATCAGACGGCGTCGCGTCTGGTCCCGGATGACGCGGAATTGCTCGAGTTGTACGGGCTCGTGCAGATGGACCTGGGCAAGGTAGTCGAAGCGCGCAATACCCTCTTGCGCGCGTTCGGCAAGTCGCCCGGTTCGCCTGCCATCCGCATCCACGCAGCGCTGGCTTGCGCGGCTTGCCGGGACTCGCGGGCCGAAAGACTGTTGCAGCCCTGGCGGGGGTGGTTGCCCCTGGACGACTATCTGCAATCCCGGTTGGCCGAGGTGCTGGCCCAGTTGGGTGAAGCCGGGGCCGCTGTGGAGCTGCTCGAGGATCTGTTACGCAGGTTGCCCGATGAGAGAAGACTCCAGCTCCGGCTGGCGGGTCTGTATGAAAGGGTGAACCGGCTCGATGAGGCCGAAGCGCTGCTGGAAAAAGTCTCCGCAGGTACAGACGGTCACGATTTCCAAGAAATCGCGCATCAGCGCGCGCAACTCGCCGAGCGAAAAGGCAAATACGAAATCGCGCGCGCGCTTCTCGAGGAATCAGGTTCCCGCAATGACGACGACTATGCGCATTGGTTCGCGCTGGCGCAGGCGTGCGACAAAGCCGGAGACGCTGATGCCGCGATGAGTGCTCTGGAAATCGGGCATGCCGGCCAGATTGACGAACTCAAGGATGTCGTTCCCCATTTCTTCGAACCGGACGCGGAAACCCTCACGAACGCCGAGGCGCGAGTCACCGCGCAGGACTACGGCCAATGGCCGGAATTGCAGGCGCCCGACGGCTCGCAATCGCCGGTATTCGTGGTCGGATTCCCCCGTTCCGGGACAACGTTGCTCGAGCAGATGCTGGATGCACATCCACGGTTGCAATCGATGGACGAGCGGCCCTTCTTCAACATGCTGTCAAGCCAGTTGAAGAACAGCACGGGATTTGAAATCCCACGCGACCTCGGCAAGCTGGATCAGCGCGATTGTGACGAACTGCGCAAGGGTTACCTCCTTCTCGCTTGCGGCAAGGTGCCGCGTGAATGGAATGCGCGGCTGGTCGACAAGAATCCCCTGAACATGCTGTGGCTGCCGATGATCCACCGGATGTTTCCGAAATCGCAAATCATCCTGGCGATTCGCCATCCTTGCGATGTGATCCTGAGTTGTTACATGCAGAATTTCCGGGCGCCGGTACTGGCTGTCGCGGGGCGGTCGCTCGGGCATCTAGCGCGGGCATACGTGGCGGCGATGGAGAACTGGCTGTACCACGTCGAAGTCTTTGCCCCGGATGCCTTCATTTCCCGCTACGAGGATCTTGTGGCCGACACGCCCGGGCAAACCCGGCGGATCGCTGATTTTCTCGGCATGGACGAGGCGGATTTGCTGCTCAATTTTTCCGCGCGTGCGAGGGAGAAGGGTCACATCAAGACTCCCAGCTACACCCAGGTCATCGAACCGATCAACACCAAGGGCATTGGTCGCTGGCAACGCTATCGCGAATACCTCGAGCCAGTATTGCCGATACTCGCGCCGATGCTGGATCACTGGGGCTACACCGCGGAGCCTCACGCGATCGCGCCGGAGCGTTGAATGAGCGTCAGCGACCGGATGTTCGAACCGCCGGCCCCGGACCTGGAGAAGATCAACGCGCGTCTCATCGCGCTTCCTCCACCGCTTCCTGCCCTTATCCAGCGCGCCAGCGACGCGCTCGCGCTGAATGACCTGTGCACCGCGCAGGCGGTGCTCGCGAACGCATCGTCGCTGGCCCCCGGCCAGCCGGATGTGCTGCGGCTCTGCGGCCTGTTGCTGGCGCGAATGGGCAATTTCTCAGCCGCTGCTGCCCGTTTCGAAGCCGCGTTGCAAGCGGCGCCGGATGATGCGATGTGCTATTGGCAATATGCGCAGGCCTGCGAAGAAGGCGGAGACGTGGCAGGGGCCTGGCGCCTGCGCGAACAGGCCGTGCAACGTCTGCCCGCTTCACCGATGGCGTGGGCGGACCTCGGCGAACATCTCGCACGGCACCAGCATTCGGACGAAGCCATCGAGGCGCTCGAGCGCGCCACGCGGCTTGCGCCGGGCTATGCACCGGCCCAGCTCAAGTTGGGCGATGCGCTGGTCGCCTGTGGTCGCGCCGAGGAGGGCGCTGCGGCGATGAGAAGAGCGCTTGCGATCGAGCCGGCTTTCGGCGCTGCGTGGATCAATCTGGCGGACATCAAGACGGTGGCGGTGACGGACGAAGAGGCGGAACAGATGCGCAAATTGCTGCACAGCCGGGACATCGACGAAGGCGAGCGCACTGCGATCGAATTCGCGCTGGCCCGGGTTTGCGAGGATCGCGGCCGCTATCGCGACGCATTCGAATTCGTGGTGGATGCCAACGCGCGGCGCAAGCGCGAAGTTCGGGCCTGGGGTGAAGGTCAATTCGTCGATCGGGTTCGGCGCGCGGAAGAGGTATTCGCGCAACCACACGCCGTGGCGGAAGATCCGAACCTGGGAGAAGAGGCGATCTTCATCTGCGGAATGCCGCGTTCCGGAACGACGCTTGTGGAACAGATCCTGGCATCGCACTCGCGTGTTTCGGGAGCAGGCGAGTTGGGCGCACTCGCGCAGGTTTTGACGGAGGAATCATCGCGCCTGCGGCGTCGCTACCCGGAATGGGTTCCGCAAACCGGCCCGCAGGAATGGCAAAAGCTCGGTCGACGCTATCTCGAGTTGACGGCGCATTTCCGCAATCAGCGCGAACGCTTTACCGACAAGATGCCCAACAACTGGCAAGCTCTGGGGGCGATACGCGCCATGCTGCCCGGCGCTCGCATCGTGATCTGTCGACGCGACCCACTGGAAAACTGCTGGTCGTGTTTCAAGCAGTTCTTCACGCACGGCTGGGAGTTCACCTACGACATCGATCAGCTCGCGATGTTCTGGCATGCGTTCGATCGCGCCGCTTCGGCCTGGGCGGCCAGCGATCCAGAACATGTTCGCGAGCAGGGTTACGAAGCGCTGACTGAAGATCCCGAGACCCAGATCCGCGCTCTGCTCGCGTTCTGCGGCTTGCCCTTCGAGCGTGCATGCTTGGAGTTCCACGAGACGCGTCGCAACGTGCATACGTTGAGCGCCGGACAGGTGCGCCGGCCCATGCAGGCGCGTCAACGCATCGCGGTACGGTACGGAGAGTTGCTGGATCCCCTGCGCATCGCCCTGGGCATGGTGCCCGCCGGACCTGGCAAGGGGGATTCGCCGGATCCGGGCGCGACGGTTTCACGATCCGCCCTTTGATCGCGAAGGAAGTGGCCGTCGGCGCGCGCGGTGTTCGGGGCCTGTCCGTACCGTGGCAATCCCCGGACTCAGTCGCCGGTGTGCAGCAGTTCCGGAACATGCGGCACGTAACTCTTCCAACGTCGCACGGATTCCGCGTAGATCGGCTGGCGCGCTTGCCAGAGACTCGCACTGCTGATGGCTCCAGCCGTTTTTTCAAGATCTTCGGTCACCGGCGGCATGCCGATCCATGCCGCCAGGTTCATTGCGACCTCCGGCGTCCGGGCAACGACTTCCTCGTAACGGACAGCACGGATGGACTCGTGATATCGATTACGCCAGCGTTCCATCAAACGATCGCTGTCTCGTATCACCAGGTCGATGTCTTCGAAGTCGTACGCGTAACCCTGCACTTCTTCGTTGAAGGATTGCATCCACAATGACAGCGCCGTGGCGTGCGGGTCGCGTTGGCAATGGATGATCCTGGCATTCGGGAACATCGCCAATATCAGATCGACATATCGGAAATTCAGCGGCTGCTTGTCGATGAACCAGCGCGAGTCGCCCGAATCGTCCTGCATGGCTTGCCTGCGGTATTCCGCTGCCGCGCGTTCGAGCGCGGCATGGTCCGGCTCGCCCGCGAATTCGGGAAGCTGCGCGATCCTGGCTATCCAGGGCAGCTCACCGCGGTTGCGCACACGAGGAAAACGCCCCAGCAGTTGCGCCAGCAACGTGGTGCCGGAGCGCGGCATGCCGACGACGAAAACCGGAACGAAATCATCAGAGGGCTGCGCGCTCGCCTTAAATGGCCGGGCGGCCAGCCGGGCCTCCACCCCGCGACGCCAGTCCTTGCGCGACCAGCGCGTCAGCGATCGGGCCAGCACATTGGCTTCGCGAAAATGCGAAGCCGCCTGCGCGTAGTCGCCGATGTCGTCGTGCGCCTTGCCGAGCGCGAACAGCAGGGTGGAACGTGCCTTCCCGCCGAGGTCCGCGCGCTCGGCGCACGTGCGAAACAGCAAGAAATCCGGATGCGCAGCATTGTCGTAACGTTGCGTGTTGGCGAGGCCCAGCGGGACGTGCCACTCGCAAGCTTCGGGGGCATGCTCCAGGGCGTAGAGATAGTGCCCGCGTGCCTGCTCGAATTGCCCCAGCTGGATTTGCAGCATTCCGGAGTAGGCGTGCAGGCGCGCGTCACCCGGCGTCGCGGCGAGAGCTATCCCGACGATCGCAGCCGCTTCGGCTTTGCGGTCCGCATCGTCGAGCAGTTCGACCGCCTTGATCGCCAGTTCCGGATCGCGCTCGCCCCCCTGAAAACAATCAAGAAGGGTCCGCGCAGCCGCGTGTCCGCGGGCCTCGGCGAGCAACAGGCGCGCGAGTGCGAATGCGCTTGCGAAATCCTGGGGGCGCTCGGCGTGCAGCGCGCGCAACAGGGTTTCGGCGCGTTCGGATTTCGCGGTCTGCTGGTAAACGCCGGCGAGCGCACGACGCAAGTCGAACGAGTGGGGATGTTCGGTCAGGGCGTCCGCGAATACCGCTTCCGCGCCGCTCAAGTCGCCGCGCAGCACGCATGCGCGCCCGCGTTCCAGCCACGCTCGCTCGTCCTGCCCCATCAGGTCGCAAACGCGGGCAGACCGAGTGCCCTGCGCAACGGGTCCAGCAGCGCACCATAACGCTCCCCTCGCGCGGTGTCGCTCCGCAAAGGCTGGCGTACCTGCACCGCGCTGGGCGAGCGCACGTCGCGGCGCGTCCGGTGAAAATCCAGTGAGGCCCGTTCGAAATGCAGGCCGCAGAACCCGAGCAACTTGCGGATGCTGCGCTCCGGTTCTGCGATCAGATCTTCGTAGACGTGTTCGTGCACGTATTCCGGGTGCAGCGACCGCCAGCGCCGCGCGCCACGGTCGAAGTCGCGCCAGTATGAAGCCAAATCCTCGAAGGTGCGCTGGTATTCGTTGTTGTCCAGGTGTTGCCGATAGCACGAGAAACAGGTTTCGAGCGGATCGCGCCGGCAGATGACGATCCGTGCCTCCGGCAACATCGCGCGGATCGCGCCGATGTAAATCCAATTGCCGGGCAACTTGTCGGTGAACAGAGGCCGATGTTCGCGCCAATGTGCCGTGCGCTGCAGATAGCGCTCGCCCAGCCGTCGCCAGTCGGCCGGTCCCGCATCGTTCACCCATTGCGGAAACGGCTTGCCTCTCCGGCGCGACTCTTCGGCGAGCGTGAGGGGCAAATCGGGCAGTTCGCCGGCACCTTCCACTCGCGAATGCGAAGCCAGGATCTGCTCCACAAGTGTCGAACCGGAGCGGGGCAGGCCCACGATGAAGATGGCTTCGCGGCCTGGATCGGGCGACGAGGCCGGAGTCGGTGGCGGCGCGAATGCGCCGAGGATCGCCGAGATGCTGTCGGAGAACGCGCGCATGTTCCATTGTTTGCGACGACGCGCCAGGGCGTTGGCCTGTGCCAGCGCGGAAAGCGATTCCGCATAAAGGCCCTGATCGTCCATCGCCTTGGCCAAAGCGAAGCCCGTCGCGATCCGGTCGTCTTCTCCGGCGCGCGTGTCGACCAGCGCGCGCTGCATTCCGGCGATATCGGCTTGATCGAAGCGCAAGGTCTTCAGGTCCGCCAAGCCCCACCAGGCCATCCCGGCCCACGGCTGTTCGGCGAGCACGCGTCGGTACTGCGCCCGGGCTTCCTGGATGCGATCCTGCACGCGCAGCATGTCGCCGAGCAAGGCACGTGCGGCGACATGGTCGGGGGCGATCTCCACGGCACGCTCCAGTGCGGCCGTGGCTTCCCGGTGGCGTACGCAGCGGGTCAGCATCACGCCGAGATTGAACCAGGCGATGGCGAGATCGGGTTGCAGCTCGCAGGCGCGCCGTAGTGCGCCGATGGCCGAATCGAAGTCGCCGGCGGCGCCGAGGATGCTGCCCAGTGTGTTGTAGTAGAGCGGGTCATCCGGGCGCTGCGCCAAGGCGCGCTGCATGTCCGCGAGCGCACCTCGATGATCCCCCTGCAAGTCGAGCATGCCCGCGTGCAGGCGCAACACTTCCGGATGCGAAGGGTGGCTCGCCATTGCAGGTGCGAGGTGGGCCCGGGCGACATCCGGACGACCTGCTTCCAGCGCCTGCGCCGTGGCAATCACCTGCCGCGCGGCAGCGGCAGAGAGGCCTTGCAATCGACTCACCACCCTGGTGCCCATGCCATCGCGCGCAGGTGACGGATCCGGACCGTCCATCGTGGCAGCCGCGGCTTCGAAACTGGGTACCATAACGATTCCGCGTATGTTTCGCGATCCTTCATGGCGATGACTACTCCTGCTGCGGATGCGCAGTTTGCCCTCGCGCAATCGCTCTGGCAACGCAACGAAGTGGACCGTTGCGAGGTCATCCTGCGCGAGCTGCTGGCGCATGAGGCGGAGCGGGAAGATGCCGCGATGCTGCTGGCCGAATTGCTGCGCAGTCAAGGCAGGCTGGGTGCCGCATCAAGGGTCGTTTTCGAGTTCTGCCGCCAGCGCGATTTCGAGCCGGCGACGAGCGCGCGCACGGCGCGCTTCATCCAGGAGTGTCATCGTCACGCGATGGCAGCCGAGGTTTGCGATGCAGCGGTTGCGCGCGGCGCGAACGATCCGGCATTGCTGGCGCTGGCCGGCAACATCTTCCGCGAGCTCGGCGACTTCGGGAAAGCGCGTTCGTTCTACCTCGCCGCCCTGGATCGAGGCGTGGACCTGAACACGCATTTCGTGCTCGGTGCGTTGGCGCACACCCAGCGCTACGTCGACGAGAGCCACCCCGACTTCGGAAGGTTCAGCGCGCATCTCGGCAATACGGCGTTCATCGCACGCTCGCGCGCTTCGGCGGGTTTC